>JAEEGH010005224.1_pt1 | contig 32771 bp, 22 predicted proteins | sample 9134181 | NCBI WGS metagenome assembly JAEEGH01 (sample SAMN16246544, study PRJNA631951) | gut metagenome | biome: gut microbiome; feature: rumen; material: DP-attached | host: Bos | place: Iran: Karaj | collected 2018-10
GGCCAGGCGAAAACAATTGAGGATTCTGTTATCAGAAGATGTATCAACGGTTTTGACATTCTGCCTGCAATAGAGTGCACTGAACTAGATAAGGCCGGAATCAAGAGTATTTTACAGAAGGCAATTGAGCTGCCGGTACCGCAGTGATCCGGTATAAGCACGAACTCTCACACCGCCGGTTAAACACTGAAATTTAACAGGACAGCGGATTGAAATTCGCTGTTACCTATTCAGAAAAATATTGCAGAGCAGTTTTGTGAATTATATTTAAGTTTCATCGTTAGAGTACTTAATATTAATGAAACATCTGCTCATTAGTATTATTATAGCAATTCTGTGTCATCAGTATCGCATAGTTCTGTCTGTTTATGAATTTTCATAAAGGTATTTCTTATAAGTGAAAGAAATGATGTAACCGGCAGATATATTACACAGTAGGTATAAAACTATAACGTCCGGACCGCGCTCATGGAAAATCTTAAGATCAATTATCGTGGTGAGAAATATCTGTTTGTAGATTTTGCATTCCACATGGAAGATGCAGGAACAGCCAGAAAGCAGAATAACAGGGATTATTATTCTGACAGCTTGGAAAAACAGTATCAGGAGCTTTTTGAGAACTACCGTATAGACAATAATAGATCTCTTTCAGAATTCATAAGGATCTGTTTCCCTGATTCCATGCCAAAAAGGTATTACCTTTCATGCCCAAATTTCATCAGAGAAAAGCAGGAAAATAAATCCGGTACCACACAATATCTGAATAATCTGGTTCTGCGGCCTGAACTGACAGACTCAATGAAGGAAATTCTTCCTCCGGATCTGAACGTAATATTAATCGGGGACATTGTTGAATCGGAACTGCTGTCGCACTTTTCGGTCAAGGGAATTGAATTCATTGATTCAACAATGAATTCACCTCATGATGTTCTGTTCGAAGGCGCCCTGCATACTAAAACTGACGGAAGAATTTTTGATAAAGAGGCTTCTGTAAGCGTTCTTACTCCCGGAGTCATCAACTTTCTGATCCGTGAATGTTATACCGTTGCAAACCCTGCCGAGACCAGAAAATTTTATGACCGGTGGAAAGATTACTTTGAAAAACGGCTGTACTGTCTGCAGGAAAGAGAGCGTCACGGCTTTGCAGTTAATTCATTTACATTGTATCCGGCTTTCGAAACCGATATCAGAACCCTGGATCAAAATCCGGAATTAAAATCAGCCCTGCTTGATAAAAGAGCAGAATGGCTTTCATCAAGACAAAAGTCGGTTTATCTTGATGCGGAGCAGATGCCTGATAGCATACCGGAACGTTATTTAACCCGGCATCTTATTCTCAAAGCCGAATTTATTTTTACCCGCGAGCAACTAAGACAGGCAGAAGAAGCCGGCAATCCCATCCGCAGACAGATCGGTAAAATTTCACGGGAAGGAACTTTTTCCGTTAATGCAAGATTAATAAAAAGACCCGGCAATCCTGAAACAAGTTTAAATTTTCCGATAGCAGCCCAGGTTCTTGCCTGCGAAGAGCAAATCCTGCCCGAAGAACAGTTGCAAACCCTTGATACCGAATTTCAGGAACAGAGCAGGCAGACTGAAGCAAGGATCCTGTCGGAATCCTGTTCCGGACTGCTTGAGCCGGTTAGAACCTACGCAAATGAACATTTTTACGATCAGGCTCTCATTAAAGGGTGCGGTGTTTCACTGGTTCGTACCATGCTGGAAATTTTCAACGGCATAAAATTCAGTCTTAACCTGGATAAGTTTTCGCAGAAGGGAATAATCTCCGAACTCGAAAATCAGCTAAAAAATATTTTCAGAAGCCGAAGTCAGCAGCTGGCCGCGGCGGCCCGTGATTCATTCGGTTCTGCAGTTCAAAATGAAAAAGAGCTGAACCGCAGACTTGATAATTTTGCGGTGCAGTACTGCAAAAATTTTTCCGACGGATTCAAACGTCACATTACAGATCAGGCCATTGCCGGTATCAAATCAAAAATATCATCTGCGACAGCCGGACTTAAAAGTGATTTCCAGAACCGGCGCCGGCAGTTGATTGATGAGCTCGGACAAACGTGCTACTGCATCTACTTCCGGATGGAGGGGGAGCACCTGTCAAGATATGCAGTCACTTCCTACAACGGCAACCGTAAGATCAGTAATCTCATTAACAGTGACAAACGATACGAGTTTACCGGCAGGCTCACACTGCAGGAAAACACCTTCCCGGAAAAAATTAAAATTGAAAGACAGCAGAATGCTCTGGATGATTTTTTCAAGGGATACGTAAAAAATCCGTATCTCTCAACATATCTGTTCTCACCGTCAGAACTTCAGAAACCGGCAGTTAAAAGTTACAGTAACTGGGAATGGCAGCTGGACGGCAGACTCAATGAAAAGCAGAAGGATGCGGTTATGAAAGCCGTTGCCAGTAACGGACTGTTTCTGCTGCAGGGACCTCCAGGCACCGGTAAAACCCAGGTAATTGCTGAAATAGTATCACAGCTGGTGCGTCAGGGACGAAAGGTTCTGATTTCAAGTGAGACCCATAAGGCCATCGACAATGTATTCGAACGTCTTCCAAAACGCTCGGATATAGTACCCATCAGACTGATCCCGGGTATAAAACAGAAAAAAGATCTCAACTATTATGAACCGGAATATTTGGTGGATAATTTTTACGGTAATATATGTTCCACTCTCAAACAGTCCATTGATAACTTTAATAATTTCAATGAGATGAAAAACAGTTTCCGGGACGAGCTGAAGCGACTGCAGCTTTTCAACAGCCGTATCAACGGTATGCAGCAGGAATATCAGCGCGGGCAGGATGAGATCCGCCGGCTGGAACAGCAGGTTTCAGAAAAAGATCTGCAGAGCACCTCTTTATACCAGCGTAAAGCCCAGCTTGACGAACAGATGGAACATTACCGCTCTTTTAAAAACCACCTTTTTGCTTTCACTCTGACCTCAGTTTCACCGGAATTTCTCAGTAATCCGGTTGCTCAAAAATATATCGACAGCTACAGAAGCCTGCTTGGCGAAATTACCGCAAGAGGATCTCTGAACCGTACTGAACCGGAAAAGCTGCTGCAGATTATAAATTCAACCGATCTTGAAACTGTATCAGCGGAAATAAAAGAAATTAATCCTGATGATCGCACGGCTGTTCTTGAATTTGAAAAAAATGCCATCAGAAAAAAGATGAATGCCTGCAGGGACGACTTTGACGACCTGCTTCCGGGCAGAGAGGAGGAGTTCCGCCAACTCAAGGAACAGCTCAGAAATATAGTAAATGAGCTAAATTCCAGCAGAGGGGCCGAAGTTGCCGAAGGCGCTGTCACATTAAGACAGATCTTCAGTTTTGACTGGATGATTCACAACAAATCTGCCATTGTTGACGAGTTCCTTCAGGTAAAATCCATGCTTCAGACCGGGGTTAAAAAGCTGGCAGATACTGTTGATTTCGATTCACGAACAATTACCGCCTCGCTCCAGGAATTGAACAGTAGCATTGACAGCGTTAATGCTGAAATCAAACAGCTGCAGCTGGCAATCAGGGACATAAGTGACAGTGAACTGTCGCAGACAGTCCAGCAGGGAAGAAGGGATTTTGTTATCAGGATCAATAAATTCTTTTCTCTCTTTAACATCAATGTCAACTGGAATTCAGTGGAGGAAGCCTTTGACATAATGCAGAAGGAATGGGATCGTATTGAAAAGGATTCCGAGCGGACCTCGGCCCGCAACCGGGAAAGGATCCCGATGTATAAAAAAATCCATGAATATCTCAGCAGCGAGCAGGTGGTTAAGCAGGACAAGGCTGAATATACCAGACAGCTGTTTGCTGCGGCCAATGTTTACGGAATTACCTGCAGCAGCCGTGAAAATTTCAAACTCGGCTCACCGGTGGCAGGAGGCTCCCGCGGAGGCGACTCTGAAAATGAAGCAGAGCTGATTGATTTCGGTGTCGACACCTTCAATCTAAAAAAAGTAGGTATTGATGTTGTGATCATTGATGAGGTTTCAAAATCAAGTTTTGTAGATCTTCTTGTTCCAATCCTGTACGGCAAAACCGTTATTCTGGTCGGAGATCACCGTCAGCTTAATCCTATGTACGATCTGGCAAAACTCCGTGATGAGGATTACCGGATCTACGATCAGGAAAAATTCAACAGTCAGATCAACCGTGCCATGACCGGGCTCTACGAGGAATCATTTTTCAAACGTCTGTTCGAGCAGATTGGCGATGATTTCAAAATCATGCTTAACCAGCAGTACCGCTGTCATGAAAGCATCATGAATGTATTCAACCATTTCTATAACTATGAACTTAAACTCGGATACAGCGGCCAGAACAACGATAAACGTCACAATATCCAGCTTGATAAAGACGGAATCAGGATCCTAAGACCTGATCGCAATGTTTACTTTGTCAACTGCCGCGGATTTGAATCAAAACGTTCAGAGTTTGATACCTCATATAAAAACGATCAGGAGATCGAGGTTGTCTGCAAGCTGATGACCATGATTGACGGTTTCTTTACTGATGAGAAAAACAGGGATCTTCCAAAGCTTAGCATCGGAGTAATATGTACCTACGGTTCTCAGGCCCAGGAAATTCAGAGGAGGATCCGGGCACAAAAGTTCAACGGTTATTTAAAATCCCGAGAAGAGCGCATTGTGGTAAGTACGGTCGACGATTTCCAGGGGGATGAACGAGATATCATAATCCTGTCAATGGTTCGAAACAGCAGAAACAGAAATATCAAGCCTGAATTCATCCGCAACTATCAGCGTATTAATGTCGCCCTGTCACGGGCCAGACGCCTTCTGATCATAACCGGCAACCGGGATTTTCTCTGCAGAAACGGAGTAATTGATCTGCCGGATATACACGGAAGAAAAGAATTATTGAAAAAAAATTTTCCGGTATATACCAACATTCTGCGCACAATAGAGCAGGAGGGGGTAATTCTGCAGGCAGCTGAACTTGTTCCTGAAAGTAACAGTTCTGAACCGTGGCATAATAAAAATGCTGATAATGGCGGTTTGAGCAAGTTCAATCATAACAGGAACGAAAAGAAACGTGGTGCTGACGCGGTTAATACCGGTGACGGAGACGGTAGATAATGAACAGGAAATTAAAAATTCAGATTGCGGAGCAGGTAAGACAAATCAAGGCAACCCTGCGCTACAGTGCCGTCAGACCGGCATCCGGTATAACCTACACCCTTCTTGTACTGATAAATGACAGTATTGACAAGACCGTTCCTGTTGAAAAAATCCTGGTGTCATTCGGTATTGAAAAACATGTTCACCATATTTTTGCGGCAGAACTGGAAAATCTGATTACCGGCAGAGCAGTGGAGATTTCACCGTCATCCGTTTTCACCGGATTTTTCAAAGAAAAATTTTCCGAATACCGGATTGCCGATTTCAACCTTACCGCTGCCGGAAAAGTACTGCTGGAAGAGAAACAGGCTCCCACCGGCCAGGATAAAAATCTCAGACTCAACTTTATCTACAGTTCTGCCACCGGGAATTTTTCCCTCGCAAACAACCTTCCTGTCTGCAGTGATGAAGAGATCTGCAGTCATCTTGAAAACAATCCTGGAAGCTTCCCTTATTCCGGAGAAAACCTTGGTACTGAACTTAAACTGCTTGCAGAGGAAAGAAGAGCAAATCCACCGGTATCCCTTACGCATAAAGAAATTATCTATGACGTCACCCCTTATGAGCAGAATATGATCTGTATATTCCGTAATGCGGAACTGGAGGTTGACATCGAACAGTCGGCAGTTCTGATCGAGCCCGGCAGCGATGCTATGCGGGATTGCATCAGTCGAACCTATGATGAGTCTCTTGTTAAAGCAGTATTCAGAGCGGCATTCAGAGCGCCGGGAAATAATTTATCAGGGTATCTGTACCAGAAGAAGGCGCAGGTTCCGGAGGAAATTGCTGACGCAACTGTCACCGGCATTTCATTCGATCCCGCAACATTGATATCCGGCGGCAGACTGTATCTTACCGGCTGCGATCAGGAAACTTCTGAAAACCGAATTGAAATCAGAGGACACAACATTCCGGTGCTGCGCAGCAGTGACGTGGATGCAATGTGCATTAAATTTAACGGTACCGGCTTTGAAAAAATCATCCGCACCCGTCGTCCGGTAACTGCAGTATGTGCAACCAGACAATATAGAGTTGAACTTGACTGCTACTGTTCCCTGGCGCTGGAACCTGCCGGTGTATATCAGGATGTTGCCGGAATTCTGCTTAAACAGTACCAGGTGCTCAGTGAATCAAACTGTAAATCTCTGTTCGTGATTTTGAAAATAATTAATGATCCTGCATTTGCCGTGTCGGTTCTTGAAAAATGGGGCGGATTAAACGCTGATAAAAAATCAGGCTCCTTCAACAGTTTGCATAAAGCGCTGAATTTGATCAAAGATCGGGGTAATTCATTTGAGTCAGAGGTTATAGAACTGCTTAAACGGAAGTACTCACAGCAGATTATCGGCAGATTCTGTACCGCCATACGGGACTTCCGACATAATGATGAAGTAGCCGTTCTGGTTTCATTGATTAAAAAATTCAGCCTTGATATCCGTAAGCAGCTGAAAGAAACCATTAATAAAGGCAACGTACTGAATTATTTCTATTATCTGACTGATATCAATGTTTCAAGAAACTTCCTCTTTGAAAATCTTGAGATCATCAATTATGAATTTTTCAATTCTCTTGAAAATATACCGGGAGACACTATTCTGGCAGCGGTTTACGAAGATCTTGACATCCTTAAAAATTTCAACCGGCAGTTTGTTCCTGACGGAGATTATTATATTGACGGCGTCCGCAGACTGGACCGTTCCCTGTACAGAAAATTTTCCGGTTTCAGTAATATACTGGCTCAGAGCAAGAAGGTTTTACTTCAGCTGTCAGAGTACAATCCTGATTTTATCAACAGGATCCTGACATCCATTGCAAATTTTGAGGTTTCTATGGTCAGCTATGCAAAACAGGGGGTCGGTACAAGATGAAACAGACTGATTTTACCGTCCACCGGGCAAGAAAACCGGATGGAACACCGGCTGAAGTTATTCCAAAAGATAAGCAGTGATGAAAATTTTACTGTAAGGTTTTGGAACTGTGTTTTGCGAACCGTCTGCCGGCCGCACTGCCGTTCCAGGGATATAATGAACCTAATTTACAAAAGAGGAGGCTGACTGATGAGTCATACAGTGGTAGTGGAGTATGTGGATTTTCCTGCTGAAGTTGATGCGGTTTGTGAACGGTGCAGTGAAATTGCAGATGAAATATCGAAGAAATTATCGTTACTCAAAAACAATGCAGCAGAGACCGGTTCCATAATGGCTCAGGATTACATCCGTCAGCTGGAACAGCAGGCGGAAGAAATCACAGAAAAATACCGGGAGTTTACCTCCCGAATAGGAGCTATGGACCGTTCTGAAAAAATAAGACTGCGTGAAGCCGGTAGCATCAGAGCTCAGGTAGCAGATCTGAAAGGCAGGTTAAATTCAGTTCTTTATAACGGAATTGACAGCGCCGGGGCACTCATCCGTGAACAGATTTTTGCCGAAGCGGAAAAAAACTACCGTGAGATGATGAATCAGCTGAACGGTACTGCGTCAATCAGTTTTGAACAGCAGAAATTTCTTGCCTCAATTGATGATGTCTGCCTGCGCGAACAGGTTTACCGGATGCTGTGCTCCAAGGATGCTGGAAACGATCTGCAGCAGCTTCTTGAACAGGCCCGGCAAAAAATGTCGGACACAAGGAACAAAGCGCTGAACAGCAGTAAAACAGAACTGCTCCGTTCCCTGAAGGAACGCATTGTAAAATACAATGTTCCGACTGACAGGATTGACAGAATTATCCGGGAGGATCTCCCGCTCGACAGTGAAACACTCGCTGAAATCAACCGGGAGGTGGAGGATAAAATCAATGCGGAACTGATTCGCAAAAAAGCAGTTGCCGTGATCCTCAAATCAATCAGAAAGCAGGGTTTTATCGTTGATCTGAAGCAGTGTATCAAACTGGATCCGAAGACCAATACCGTTAATATAGCGGTTAAGAGACCTGACGGTAAAATGGTTCAGTTTGAAGTCAATCTTGACGGTTCGTTCATGTATCATTTTGAAGGATATGACGGCATGACCTGCCTTAAAGATGAGGATGGTTTCAATGAAACTCTGGAGAAAGTCTACGGGATGCAGATTACCGGGAAAAAGGTTATCTGGGAGAATCCCGACCGTACTGCATCAATGAAGCGACAGAGCATCAAAAGCAGTTCCGGACATCTTAAATCTTAGAGGACGGTAACCAGGAATATAGAAGTCGGACACCATAATCCGGAGGAATTAATTTATGTCAATAGAAAACGGATTCAAAAAAATCGCCCGAAGCATTGGAATAAAAAAATGCGTAATCATTGAAGGTAATGTGGGCGATGTATTTCTTTCTGAAAGCGGGAGAATCGTAACACTGCGGGACTACCTGACCGAAGTCGCCCGCACTATGAACTACCGTCAGTGTGTATACTGGGATCGTATTGACGGTGCGGTGGATGCGATCGACGGAAGCGTCAGCAGTCTTAACACCGGAACAGACGTAACAGTAGAAGGTGAAAATTATGAGCTGGATCTGGATGATGATCCGGCATTAGACAGTTCAACGCAGAGTAATCAGCCCCGGTTCCAAAAAATATCTGAATTCTTCACGGTGGTCTATGCAACCATGACGGACCTTTCCAAAAAGGCGCTATTTATTCTCAATTACAGTGATTTTCTTTTTACAACAGCGTCAATACCCGATGAGGAGCGTGACGCAGTAACCCTACTGGCAAAAGCCATCAGAGAACGTAAAATCCAGCCTTATGAACTTGACTGTAACGAAAGCTGCGTCGTTATTATATCCTCTAAATCCTCGCTGCTTCCTCTCAACCTTTATCAGGCCAACCCGGAGGTGGAAATAATTTCGCTGAGCCGGCCGGACCGGGATGAACGCAAACTGCTACTGGAAAAAATTTCCGACGGATTTGATCTGAGAATGAAACCCGGTGAAACTCTGCAGTCGGATGCCAATTTTGCCAATTATATCGATCTTCTTGATGATGTCACAAACCGGGAGATTGTTCAGCTGGCAAGACTTTCAAGAAAAAATCCGAAACTTTCATTTGAAAAGCTGTTCTATCTGTTCCGGTACGGTGAGAAGGACAACCCGTGGGAAAAACTTGACTCCCAGAAACTGAAAAACATCCGGCGCATCCTTTCGGAAAGCGTAATTGGTCAGGATGAAGCAATAAAAAAAATCGAACTTACGGTAATCAAAGCTTTCATGGGACTTACCGGACTGCATAAGAGTTCATCAAGAGCCATGCCGAAGGGTGTTTTTTTCTTTGTCGGACCGACCGGTGTCGGTAAAACCGAACTTTCCAAGGCTCTGGCAAAGTTTCTTTTCAGTGATGAGCAGGCCTGTATCAGGTTTGATATGTCAGAATACGGACAGGAGAATTCTGATCAGAAACTTATCGGTGCACCTCCGGGATATGTAGGCTACGAGGAGGGAGGTCAGCTCACCAACGCCATCAGGGAGAAACCATTCAGTGTCATTCTCTTTGACGAAATAGAAAAAGCCGCCAAACCGAATCCGCGGATCCTGGATATATTTCTGCAGATCCTGGAGGACGGCAGACTTACGGATTCCAGGGGTGAAACAGTATATTTCAGCGACAGCATTATTATTTTTACCTCTAACCTCGGTGCCAGTGAAATCAGCTACACCGGCAGCAATGAGCAGACCGCAAAAATGTTCATTGACAAAGTAAAGAATTACTTTGACCGTGAAATCGGCAGACCTGAACTGCTCGGACGTATCGGATACAATAATATCGTTCCGTTCAATTTTATTCAGAGCGATGATTTTATCTACCGGATAGCAAAGTCAAAGCTGAATCCGGTGATACGCGGGGTATATGAGAAATATCTTCTCAATCTGGTACTGACCAGTGAAAGCGAAGTTATCGGCTATATTCTCAACGGGCTGGACCGGTCAAAAGGTGGACGTCAGGTTCTTAATGCAATCAATGACAAACTGCTGGATCCGCTGGCAAGATTTCTGTTCAACAACCGTGATGATTTACGGGAGTTCAGGAACGGGGATCTTGAAGTGTCACTCAAAGCGGAGCGCACCGGCCTTGATTTCCGGTTCAACTAAGCGGCGGCTGACTGATAATGTCTGACATTCTTTTCAACGTGGCACAGATCAAACTTGCCACCAGGGTGGAAGGTCCGTTTTTAAGAACCTGCATCTGGTTTCAGGGATGTAATCTCGGATGCAGGGGATGCGCTAATCCTGGTTTTCAGCCCTTAACGGCAAGGCACATTCTTCCACTTGAAAAAATTTTAGAACTGACCACTGAAGCCTCTGACAGATACGGTATCGAGGGAGTTACCCTGTCCGGCGGAGAACCGCTGCTTCAGCAGGGACTTTATTCACTGTGCAGTGGTCTTAAAAGGCAGGAGCTTGGTATAATTCTGTTTACCGGAAAGGACGAAAGCATGATCAGTGACGAACTTGCCGGAGTGGTGGATCTTGCTCTGTGCGGTCCGTATATTGAAAAAATGCATGACAACAAGAGATTTCTTTTAGGCTCGTCAAATAAAAAAATCGTTCCTTTCAGTGACCGGTACACCGGATGTCTTGATTACTTCACCGTAAAAGATAATGATTTAATCGGTGAATTCTGTCAGAATGACTGTCACGAGCTGATATTTAACGGAGATTAACCTTGAACAACGATAAGATGATAAGTCTTGTTTCCGGATGGCACATCATTCCATTCAATTTTGACGATTATGATCAAATCTATGAGTTAATGAACCGTTCCAAAGGTTTCAACAAAATGACCAATGCCTTCAGCAAAACTGTTTTTGAGAATATCAGAGACAGTTTTCTGGATGAATGCGATTATCCTGCAGGCAGAAAAAAATTCAAACACCACCGTCAGTTCCATGATAATCTCGGTTGTTATTTTCTCAAACAGCTCTCGGGAGATCTGGAACTTAGGATTGATGCATCTTTTTACTCAGCTGTCGGGGAAAATAAAAATTACCGGATAAACATTGATGAAGTAGGAGTGTTCATCTTTCATACCGGAGTAGGATTTTTCATTTATCATTATTCATATCAGCAGGTCTTATCGGAAGAGATGATCATTATTCAGAGATATCTTAAACTCTACAATCTCTTTAATGATCCAACCGGCTTCCGTCTTAACTATATTTCAGGGTTTCTTCCGGAACTTTCTATGCCAACTTCTGATTCCGTTCCGGTCACAGACAGCATGGAGCTATCAACACCATCAAAATTTACCCTGAAGGTTATCGATCATAATTCAGAACTGAGCGGAAAGAAGGTTGATGTGAATGCCTCACCGGTAACATTCTCACTGGGACTGTGGCTGACCGGGTGTTTCAGAAATATTCTCCCTTATGTAAGATATCAGATGACAAACGAAATCAGCTCCCCGGTATGTGCCAACGAGACAAAAAATAAATTGAACAGTAGAAGATCCGGTAAGGCCAACTCTGGCGGTACAACTGAATGTCTGCCGGCAATTATCATGAATTTTGTCTACTGCTGCTACCGCGGCGGTGAAAATATTGATCGCAGCAAACTGTGTACCACCGCATACTACATAGCCAACGGATTCAACAGTTCTTTCAGACTGTCGCGGAGTATCGAAGAACACATGACCTCCATGTATGAAAACATGGTATACAGCTGCTCGCAGAACGGCTGCTCTATCTGTGTGAGTTATGATGATTCGAATGATAAATTTTTTCTCAAAGGTTTTTCCAGAAATCTGCATAACTCCTATTTTCTTTTTTATATACTGATAAACTACCAGAAGTTTACACTTATTAAATTTTCAAATGAGTTATATCAGGATTTTTCCGACAGTTACGAAATAGAATCACTGTCGCTGGACAAGCTGGTTAAGCATTCCGGTCGAATTAATATGTTTATGATGAACAGCATTAATTCCTCTGTAAGCTACAACGATCACCATAATAAATTCTATGAATATCTTTTCAAACGGCTGCAGATCAAAAAGGATATCGAATTTCTGTCAATGGGCGTTGAATCGCTTCATCAGCATCTGCGAAATATAAAGGATGATGAAGACAAAAGGACCTCGAACAAGGTGAGCAAATCACTGGCCGTACTTTCGCTGCTGGTAGTCTTTTCCGCACTTATTGATTCGTTTGACTTTATTGACAGTGCCGCAGAATATTTCGGTCCGTTCAGTCTTGAAACTGTTCGAATTATACATATCGGTGTCATTGTATTAATTGTTGTTATGGGGTTGTGTCCTCTTGTTCTGTTTATGAAACTTAAGGTATCTTCGTTTTTACGAAAATTCCGATCGTAAGTTGAACGCAGAACATAAAGTTACAACGTGTGGTAAATCATTCCGGAGTAATGCTTCAGCCGAATCTGCAGCTGTATAGATCAGATCCGGAAAGATGTCGCTGGTACTGTCAACAGAATTCAGTATGGTGCCGCCGATCGGTTGTGAGCTACCTGATCACAATATTCTCTGCAGGCAGATCTATTATTTTTTTTCCTGAACCGAGTATATTATCGCTTTTAATGCAGTAGTGTTCTGCCAGAGTATGATTTACGACCTTTTCCCTGATTTTGTCTCCGATATCGCGGACGGCGTTTTTCCAGAACTGATACTGTGCGTCGATAAATTTTGGATTAAGCCTGTAACTGTCATCACATCCTTTTATTTTTTCAAACGGGAACAGTACGTTGTAGGATCGATCATTTGGCTGAGGATCTCCGCTCAGCTGTAAAAATGATTTTTTGTTTCTGCCTGTGCCTCTGAAATCTCCGATATGATTATTAATGTTGGCAACCAGTTCGTAAAACAGATTAATTTGTTTACGATCTTTACAGACTAATTCTGCATTTTCAGTATTAAGATCAGGATTAGTATTGATTGCTTCGTTTTCTTTATCACAAAGGAACTTACAGAAACTTTTGACAGCGTTACGGTATTTTTCAACCTGGTTGCGATAGCTGTTGTTGGCATTTTCTGAAGTACAGGAAAAAGAGGACAGAAGTTTAAAAAATGTCTCGATGGCATAACGGTACGAATCAAAACTGTTTTTGGTAGACGGCATGCCGAACCCACCCTCTTCCTTCATACAGTTTACCACCATCAGATAAACAAAGAATTCCCTAGGATCGAGCTGCACCTCATACTTATCATTAATCAGCAGAGTATAGTTCTGCACCGAAAGTTCAAGTTTAAGATTTTCCCGTTTCAGCTGCAGTGAATTGTTAATCTCCTGGACTGCATTGGTATAGGATGAAAGGATCCTGCCGGTTTTTTTGTAATCAAGCAGAGTTTGAAGGAACATCAGAGGAATTTCAGAAAGTTCAACCTTTGCCGTGGCGGCATCCAGTACCACCTGTTTACCGCCGGCGGCACCGGTAATATTGTGTCCATGGATTAAATGAGTCTCTTTAGTCGGATAGAAAAATTCAGAACAGGTTTCAAAAGCCTCACTGACCAGTACATGACTGAGCCGGTCTTCCGGATTGCCGAGAATATTCATGGAGGAGCCGAGCAGGTAGGTCATGGTCTTACGGCCGCCGGCGAGGGAGGCGTGGATCCGGTAATAAGGAACTCCATTTTCTTTAGTCTGAGTCAGTTTACGAACTTCATTGAAAATAAAATCGGCAATTACCTGCTGATCCTCCTTTGATCTGGCATCGTCAATAAGCGTTCCGTTCTTATCGCAGATAATTTTAAGATGTCTAGATTCATCGAATTCAATCTGTGGCAGCCTGTATTCACTGCAGAAACGGTTGAGCATTCCGCCATCACCGAGCAGGGTGGTTCTGATTTTTTCAGCCCCTCTTTTGGTGGTAATAATATAAATCTCCTCCGGAAATCTATCCGGCTCCTGCTTATAGATTGCATAAAGTGTTTCTGTAACCACCTGCGGTGTCATGCCGGTAATGGAAAGCAGGATATCCCTTGTCATAGCTATTCTCCGTAAAAATCAGTAAGTTTAATCTTGAGTTTCTGCAGTAATGTTACCCGAAACACAGTGTCCAAAAATTCGTACGGTTCAAAAAATCCGTACAATCAGAAAAAAACGTATGGAACAACAATCCCTAATCATACTCCCCCAAAGTAAACCTCAACAAAACAGGCCTTAAACATAAGTAATAAACAATAAGCAACAGCAGTGCTGACACCAGAGAGGGCCGGTCCGGTGATCCGATCAGGCGGTACAACGCAGTTTTAACATACGGTCAAATTCCAGTACAGTCCGGAAGGGCAGGCATTTATATTTCTTAACAGCCTTCATCATACCTTTTCTGCACAAGTCGCTCTGTTCACAGTCAGGGGAGTCATATTCCCTTAAATACGGAATGAAGGAGGGAATATCAAGTTCTGCCGATCTGGTTAAAGCGTGAAAGGTACCGCCGGCAACCCCGGTCTGAACCGGGATCACGATATCAGAAAGCTGGGCCTGCCACTTGTCCCGTTCTGTCAGATAATAAGGCCGGCATGAGGTGCCGATAATATATTCCGACAGTAGCAGACCGCCGCAGTCAACAATTTCATCGGCCAGTTCTGCATTTTCCTTCGGATAGATCGAGCCTGCATCCAGCCCGTCGGCCAGAATGGCGGTGGTGGTACCTTTCCCGGTATTTTTCCAGTATTCAACCGCTGTTCGGTGGGCAGTCTCATCACAGCCGAAGGCAAGACCGCTGACAATATTCCAGCCGTATTCAGCAAGATAGTCACAGATTTTTTTCTCCGCCTTCAGCGCATCTGCGCTTGGCTGTCTGGTTCCGATCACCGCGGCACAGCGCATGGTGTCACAGATTTCAAGATTACCGCGGTAGAACAGAAACAGGGGATGATCTTTGCTGCGGCGCAGTCTGCGCGGATATTTAGAACTGTTTGAGCCTATATAAAAAATTTTTTCATCAGCGGATCGTTCAAGCAGCTTCAGGGTATGATCATAGGCTTTTTTCAGTTCTTTCATCTCAATTTCAGGGCTGCAGGATCCGGCACCCCTGCTGATCCGCTTATGTTTTTCCGGAGCTACAAATGCTACAAAATTTTCATAGTTGATTTCAGATGCATCACTGCAGTCGTCAATACATCTTAACAGAAACTGTCTGCCCACACCTTTAATCGAGCTTGCTGCAATAACGTGTTCTATTGCGATGGCCATATAATTCTCCTCTGTTCTTCTGATTTCTGAATATTTTTTGCAAACCGCCGCGTGACATTATTTACCGCCGGCGGCACCGGTAATGATACTTCCGGATGGAACCCTGATAATGTTACAGCCGTACTCTGAACGGCCGAGACTGCAGAAGACAATCCGTTCGGTGCTGCGGTTTTTAACCAGGCCGGCAAACTGGCTCATGGTTCTGCCGGTTACCACCAGATCATCAAAAATAATCAGATTTCTGGTATTTACCGGTGCCCGCAGATGGAATATTCCCGATTCAACCACAGTAAGATTCGAACCCTGGGTTTTTGATGCCTTGCGTCCGGTATACTCGATCCGGTGATTAAGAATGTTAAGCTCAGGAACAAAACTGCCCAGTTGCGAAAGCAGCGGTTCATTGCGCTTTTGATAAATTTCCTCACTGGAGGCCGGACAGGTAATAAATCCCCAGTCCCCGGCCGCACCTGCGGTAAGATCCCGGATCCAGGAGCCGAGCCGGCGGATTATTTCAAAGGTAACCTCATCAGCGGATCCTCTCTTGAATCTGAGCAGTGCGGTACGGAACATCCGGCCGGCACGGGTTATAGAGCAGTCAGGAACCGACAGCGGAAAGTAGTGACCGACGAAGTTCAGTTTACCGAAAATGCATTGAGTCTCGTGGCAGCAGTTCATAGTTTCCTCCGGTTAAGTTAAATTGCAGAATTACTAAATTTCCGGTGATCGCTGGCAACGGGCAGGACTCCATTCGTCCTTGTCCGTGCCTGATCTGTCCCGGGAATAAACATCCCTATCTGTTGTAAACAGTTCTTGCCAGCGTCATGCAGCAGTAGTTCTTCTGTCCGAACTGATTATCAATCAGTCGGGATACTTCCAGCAGCGTATGCCCCTGGGTTACAATGTCATCAATAAGCACCACATTAGGCTCGTCGATCCTGCCTTCAATATAAAAATGGGAGCAGGAGCCGGCACTGCGGTCGCTCTGCAGATGCTTGCGCTGCTTTTCACCGGTAAATACCACCTGATCGTTGACAAAATGAACCCGTGGACAATTCTGTCTGAGACGCGCCAGCAGTTCACCGTAGCGCAGGGCGGAGGAACCCTGTGAGGATGCCGGCACACAGAACAGGGCAACCGTACCGCTGTTGATCCCGGGGATCTGCATTACAGCTTCTACCATGGCATTAATCACTGCATTTCTGTTCTCGGAATCAATGCCTGACTTGAAATTAAGGATCCCGTTGCGGATAAAACGATCCTCTTCACTGATAGCATCGTCAGGATAGTGATTTTTGGAATAGTAATTGAACAGGTAGTAAACGGGACCGACCTTGTAATTTTCATCACGTAAAATTCTTACCATGGTGTTATCTCCTTTTAAACTTTTAATTTCTATGTCTGTTATCTCTGCAATTCATATTTTCATGGTAGCACCCAGGTTCAGGATCAGGGGTTTCAACCATGGTTGAAACGATGTTTTAACTTTTGCCGGGAACCGGATCACGAACAAAAAAAATTACAGAAGGATGTTCGGGCTTACGGTTCTGGCAATCGTCATGAAACAGTATCTCTTCGCACCGTAACTGTTATCGAGCATCTGAACCACATCACTGAAGGTTCCTCCTCTGGTGACAATATCATCAATGACGAGAATATCAGGCTCCGGGATCGGTCCGTTGATATAGAAATGAGAGCAGGAATTAATATTTCTGTCGCTCTGCAGATGCTTCTGCGCCTTCTGTCCGGTGAACACGATCTGATCGTTGATAAACCTGGCGCGGGGAAGAACCTGTTTCAGCATGGAAATAAGAAGAGAGTATCTCAGCTGTGTCTTGTATTCACTCGATGCCGGAACGCACAGCACCGCAACCCTCTCACTGTTGAACTGTCCTGACTGTGCAATGACATTAACCAGGTTTTCCACCAGTGTTCTGCTGAAGAAATTACAGATCCCTTTTTTGAAATCCCACAGGGCTTTTCTGATATTGCGAAGGGGCTCGGGAAGAGCGTTATCCGGAAAACGGTTGGCCGGGTAGTAGTCGTACAGGTAGTTCACATTACCGAAGGCATATCGGTGGGTATTGGGAAAGTTTACGGCATTTGGATTATTCATTTTCAGCTCCTTGTTTTTTTTCGTCCGGCAGGTTCATATTTGCATATTAACAGTTCAAAACAGCGCAGGATTTTCAACCATGGTTGAATCAGTAAACGCAGAAGAAAATATCTTTACACTGAGAAAATTAATGATAGATTGTAGAAATACAGCCAAAGCGGAGGAGCTGCAGAAACAGGAAACAGCAATATTTAACAGCTGTCCGGTTAGCTGGCAGTTGCAGCAGCATGTGTAAAAGATCTGAAAAAGGAGTTAGCGTATGAAGATCTGTTCAACGGTATGCCGGGCGGCACTGATCCTTAACGGCGTAAAAGGGATCGGTCCGGCAAAGCTGAAAAAAATGCTTTCCGGAGGTCTGTCAGACTGTTCCACCGGAGAGCTGGCCCGACTGCTTTATCAGGAAACCGGAAAACCGGCAGATGGTTTTCTGGGTGAAATTGAAACGGCAAAGTCAGCAGCGGAACAACAGATTGAACTTGCCGGAAACTGCGGTGTCAGGATCCTGTGCAGCTGTGATCCGGAATATCCGTCATTGCTTAAACACTCTAAATTCGATCAGTTTCTTTTATATGTAAAGGGAAATCTGCCCCCTTCATCCCGCAGTGCCGCAGTAATCGGCAGCAGGGAGCCGCCGGCCAAGGCGGATGTTGTTGCGGCCAGGATTACCGCCGAACTTACAGAAAGAAAATTCTCCATCGTGAGCGGGCTGGCTCTCGGGTGTGACACCTTTGCACACCGCGAGGCTTTAAGATGTCACGGACATACTGTAGCAGTGCTCGCACACGGGCTTGACTATGTCTACCCGGAGGAGAATGCCGGACTTGCCGAGCAGATCGTTGCAGAGGGCGGTGCACTGGTGAGTCAGTTTCCGATGGGGGAAAAGCCTGCACAGTACAACTATCCGAAAAGAGATAAAATTCAGGCTGGACTTTCCCAGCTGGTGGTAATGATTGCCTCCACCAGGGAGGGAGGCTCGCTGATTGCATCAAAGTCCATACTGGAGGACGGACGGGATCTGTTCGTACCGGTTGCCTGCGGACCGGAAAAAAACAGCCCCGCCTTCGAGGCCAACTGGATCATGGCGTCTGAAAACCATGAAGAAATCTGCGAACTGCTCAAAATCAAGGATTATGACCGATCACACCTGCATATTTTGACACACCTGCATATTTTAAAAAGCCGAGAGGACTACGGAAAATTTGAACTGGCGGCGGGCGGTTCACCGGCTGATGAACCTGGAATGAACGAACAGGGATCTCTGTTCTAACAGCAGAGAAATATTTACGGTGCCGTATTCAGCCGTCAGCCACCGTAATAACATGGTGCAATCAGGTGGAAAAGCATAACATGATTAATTACAGTAACTTCCGGTGTACCTGTGCAGCAGAAAAAAGCGAATACTACGTCTGCACCTTTATGGATCCTGACGTCAGCTCCGGTAAATTCCGCAGTCTTCTGCAGACAGTGCGTTACTCCCGTAAATTAATCAAAAATTAATCATTATCTCCGGTTCCTTCTGCCGGCTGAGGCGGAACGGAACCTGAACTTCAGGAAGTCTGATTTGTTAAACAGATCACAGAATTAAATCATATCAATTAATGAACAATTGCACTTTTCAACCCTTTTTTGTAGGGGATTATTAATCTTTTATAATGGAAATCCGCCTTAATTTGTTGTAAAATTACACGAATTTAAATACAGAACAGTGATCTGTTTAAAATTTCCGGAACAGCGGACGCACGTATGACCGTAAATATACAGAAAGAGGGGCTGAAAAGCCAATCCGGAGAGGCAGTTCACGGGAGCAGACGGCGGAAAATATTTAAATAAGGCCTATCGGGTGAACATGGATAGGGCTTATTTAAGTAAATTCACATTCAAAGAGACAATTGGAGGTCATCTTGGCTCATTCTGCATTATTGGTGCTGGAGGATGGCACAGTGTTTAAAGGTATTTCCATCGGAGCTGACGGCTGTACCGTCGGTGAAGTGGTATTCAATACCTCAATGACTGGTTATCAGGAAATTCTTACAGATCCATCCTATACAAAACAAATCGTTACTTTAACCTATCCGCATATCGGTAACTACGGTATTAACAAAGAAGATCAGGAATCTTCCAAAATCCATCTGCAGGCTCTTGTAATCCGCAATTACACCATGATTGAATCAAACTTCAGATCCGAGGAATCACTTTCCGACTATCTGAACCGTCACAATGTTCTCGGTATTGCCAATATCGATACCAGAAAGCTGACCAGAATTCTGAGAACCAAGGGTTCACAGTCCGGATGCATCATGGCAGGTGAAAACCTCAATGAAGCAGAAGCTCTGGAAAAGGCAAAGAGCTTTGCAGGTCTGAAAGGCATGGATCTGGCAAAGGAAGTGACCACCTCACACCCTTATGAATGGAAAATCGGCACATGGAAACTCGGTGAAGGCTACGCAAGTCCGAAACCGGAAGATTTGAAATACCATGTGGTTGCATACGATTTCGGTGTGAAGCAGAACATTCTGAGAATTCTCACCCAGATGGGATGCAGACTGACCGTGGTTCCTGCCACAACCCCGGCCAAGGATGTGCTGGCACTCAATCCGGACGGTGTGTTCCTGTCAAACGGTCCTGGCGATCCGGAGCCTTGCGACTACGCAATCAACGCAATCAGAGAATTAGTGGATCAGGGCATTCCGACCTTCGGGATCTGTCTGGGACACCAGCTGCTCGGTCTTGCCTCCGGTGCCAGAACCATGAAGATGAAATTCGGTCACCACGGCGCCAACCATCCGGTTAAGGATCTGAAGAGCGGCAGAGTTATGATTACCAGCCAGAACCACGGATTCGCCATCGATGAAAACACCCTTCCTGAAAACATCAGGGTAACCCATGTATCACTGTTCGACGGATCAGTGCAGGGTATTGAAAGAACCGACAGACCGGCCTTCAGTTTCCAGGGTCACCCAGAAGCAAGTCCGGGACCTCATGATGTAACTCCGCTTTTTGAGCACTTCATCGAATTAATCAAGGCACGCAAGGAGAGCAGATAATGACTAAGCGTACAGATTTAAAGAAAATATTAATACTCGGCGCAGGTCCTATTGTTATCGGCCAGGCCTGCGAATTTGACTATTCCGGTGCCCAGGCATGTAAATCCCTGAGAGAGGAAGGTTACAAGGTTGTACTGGTAAACTCCAATCCTGCAACCATCATGACCGATCCTGAAATGGCTGATGCTACCTACATTGAGCCGATTCAGTGGGAAGTAGTTGAAAAGATTATTGAAAAAGAGCGTCCTGATGCAATTCTGCCTACCATGGGCGGTCAGACAGCACTTAACTGCGCTCTCGATCTGGAACGCAACGGCGTCCTGAAAAAATACAATGTTGAAATGATCGGTGCCACTGCTGATGCCATCGACAAGGCTGAGGACCGTGAGCGTTTCGACAAGGCTATGAAGTCAATCGGACTTGAATGTCCTAAATCCGGTATTGCCCATAATCTTGATGAAGCCTGGGCGGTACAGAAGGTGGTTGGATTCCCGTGTATCATCCGTCCTTCTTTCACCATGGGCGGTTCAGGCGGCGGTATCGCCTACAACCCGGAGGAATTCGTGGAAATCTGTACCCGCGGTCTTGATCTGTCACCAATCAGCGAACTTCTGATTGACGAATCACTGATCGGCTGGAAGGAATACGAAATGGAGGTTATCCGCGATCGCAACGATAACTGCATCATCGTGTGCTCCATCGAAAACTTTGATCCGATGGGCATCCACACCGGTGACTCCATCACCGTGGCTCCGGCTCAGACTCTGACCGACAAGGAATACCAGATCATGCGTGACGCATCCATTGCGGTACTGCGTGAAATCGGTGTTGAAACCGGCGGTTCCAACGTACAGTTCGGTATCAATCCGAAAGACGGACGCATGGTAATCATTGAGATGAACCCTCGTGTATCCCGTTCATCAGCCCTGGCATCCAAGGCAACCGGCTTCCCGATCGCCAAGGTTGCAGCAAAACTTGCAGTTGGTTTCACCCTGGATGAACTTAAGAACGATATCACCAACGGACTGACCCCGGCCTCCTTCGAGCCTTCAATCGACTACGTGGTAACCAAGGTTCCGAGATTCAACTTTGAAAAATTCCATGAAGCCAATGACCGTCTGACCACCCAGATGAAATCCGTGGGTGAGGTTATGGCCATCGGCAGAAGCTTCCAGGAATCACTGCAGAAAGCTCTGCGCGGACTTGAAATCGGTAAATCAGGTCTCGATCCTGAAATCGACATCAGGGAGGAGGATGCAGAGGATCGCATTGTTCACGAACTGCAGAACGCAGGTGCATCCAGGATCTGGTATCTTGCCGATGCATTCCGTGCCGGCTTCTCCCTGGATGAAATATTCCAGTACACCATGATTGACAGATGGTTCCTGATCCAGATCCAGGAACTGGTACAGCTGGAGGATGAACTGCTGAAGAGAGGTCGCAGCAGACTTGATCAGGATTTCCTGAGACTGATGAAGCAGAAGGGCTTCTCCGACAAGCGTATTGCCAAGATCCTGGACATTTCAGAAAACGAAATCAGAAAGATCCGCGAACGCTGGAACATTATTCCGGTTTACAAGCGGGTAGATACCTGTGCAGCCGAATTTGCAACCTCCACCGCCTACATGTACTCAACCTACGATGAGGAAAACGAGGCAAATCCGTCTGACAAAGAAAAAATTATGATTTTAGGCGGCGGTCCTAACCGTATCGGTCAGGGTATCGAATTCGACTACTGCTGTGTGCATGCAGCACTGGCATTAAGAGAAGACGGTTACGAAACCATCATGGTTAACTGCAACCCTGAAACCGTATCCACCGACTACGACACTTCAGACCGTCTGTATTTTGAACCGGTAACCCTTGAAGACGTACTTGAAATCTGCCGCGTGGAAAAACCTAAGGGAGTTATCGTACAGTTCGGCGGTCAGACTCCGCTCAAACTGTCACGTGCTCTTGAAGCAGCCGGAGTACCGATCATCGGAACCAGTCCTGACGCCATCGACCGTGCTGAAGACCGTAAGCGCTTCCAGCAGGCGGTTGACCGTCTGAATCTGCTGCAACCGCAGAACGACACCGTTACCACCCTGGAGCAGGCAGTGGTAAGCGCCAAGAACATCGGCTATCCGCTGGTGGTTCGTCCTTCATACGTACTTGGCGGCCGTGCTATGGAAATCGTATATGATGAGGGTGATCTGCGCCGCTACTTCAAGGAGGCGGTAAGCGTTTCCAATGAATCTCCGGTTCTGCTGGATCGATTCCTCGACCATGCAACCGAAGTTGATATCGATGCGGTAAGCGACGGTGAGACCGTGGTTATCGGCGGTATTATGGAACACATCGAGCAGTGCGGTATTCACTCCGGAGACTCTTCATGTTCTCTGCCTCCGTACAGTCTGACCCTGGATATCCAGAACCGTCTGAGAGAGCAGGTTTATGCGCTTGCCAAGGAACTTGACGTTATCGGTCTGATGAACACCCAGTTTGCAGTACGCGGTACCGATATCTACATGATCGAGGTTAACCCTCGTGCAGCACGTACCGTTCCGTTTGTTTCCAAGGCTACCGGTGTACCGCTGGCCAAGGTTGCAGCAAGGATCATGACCGGCAAGTCACTGAAGGATCAGGGCTTTACCCGGGAGGTTATTCCACCATACTACAGCGTGAAAGAGGTGGTTCTGCCGTTTAACAAGTTCCCTGGCGTAGATCCGCTGCTCGGACCTGAAATGCGTTCTACCGGTGAGGTTATGGGCGTGGGCGATACCTTCGCTGAAGCCTATGCCAAGTCACAGCTCGGCTCCAACACCGTTCTGCCAAGAAAAGGCAAGGTGCTGCTGTCAGTGCGCAAGTCAGACAAGGAAAGACTTCCTCTGCTGGCTCAGAAACTTATTGAACAGGGCTTCTCAATCGATGCCACCCGCGGTACCGCCAAAGTGCTGCAGGAAAACGGTATTGAATGCCGCCATGTAAACAAGGTATATGAAGGACGTCCTAACATCCTCGACTTTATCAAGAGCGGAGAGTATGACTTCATCATCAATACCACCGAAGGCAGAAGATCTATCGAAGACTCCAAGCAGCTCAGAAGAAGTGCGCTGCAGTTCAAGGTTGCCTATACCACAACCATGAACGGTGCCTATGCAACCTGTGAAGCATTCAAGGTTGATGAAAAGGCCAGGGTGAGATCTCTGCAGTCACTGCATAAGATGATTGCTGACAAGCTCAAATAATCTAAAGATTTTTTTCTGACATAAGCCGATTTATCAGATCTGATAGACCGGCTTTTTCTTTTTTAACCATCGGTGCAGTGCAGCCGGGTTTTTCTGAATATTGATCCGGATCGGCACAGGGATGTTTATTCCGGATTTTTCTGTAGTACAATTGAAAGAGTGCAACAATATCGGAGAAGACTTATGACTAAAACTGTGATCATTGGAAGTATTGCCGCCGGAGCCACGGTTGCAGCAAGACTGCGCCGGCTGGATGAAAAGGCACAGATTACCATCTACGAAAAAAATGAATATGTATCCAGCGCCACCTGCGGACTGCCTTACTATGTGGGCGGAGTGATTAAAGATCGGGGCATGCTGCTGGTGCAGACGGTTAAGGGACTGGAGGGGAAATTCAACATCACTGTTAAAAACCTCCATGAGGTGGTGCGAATAATTCCGGGGGAAAACCGTATTGAAGTCAAGAACATCTCCGACGGAAACATTTTCAGCGACAGTTATGACAATCTGATTATCGCCACAGGTACCAGGCAGAACATTCCATCCGGCATCAATCCTGAGCATAAACGGATTTTCACCCTGAAAACTGTACAGGATGCAGATCAGATTGCTGCAGCGGCGGGAGAAAAGCAGGAACTGACCGCCCTGGTGTACGGCAGCGGCTTTGTGGGAGTGGAGACCGCTGAGAATCTGAAAAAAAGAGGCATCAATACCGTGCTGGTAGGCAGGGGACCTCATGCCCTCAAACATTTCGACAGTGATCTGGCAGCGCTGATAGATCTGCAGATTAAAGTCAGCAAAATCAGATATCTGCAGAATACCACCGTTACCGCTACCGAACAGATGGATGAACAGCTTAAGATCAGTCTTTCAAACGGTGAAACAATCACGGCAGATTTTATGGTACTTGCCGCAGGAATTGTGCCGGATTCAGATCTTGCCGCAGCGGCTGGAATTGAACTGAATACCGACCGCAGCATCAGGGTTGACGAACATATGCGCACCAGCATTCCCAACATCTACGCCATCGGGGATGTGGTCAGTGTGTCCAATTTCATATCGGGAAAACAGCAGCATATCCCCCTTGCCGGTCCGGCGTACCGCCAGGCCAGAGCCTGCGCCGACAGTATTGCCGGCCTTGCAGGCAGTGCCTATCGCGGCTGTCAGAATACCAGTATCATTAAAATCAACGATCTTACCGCCGCCTCCACCGGTCTTAACACCAGGCAGCTTGAGCAGATGAAAGCCGGCGATCCGGAATTTGATTATCTTTCACTGCTGGTATCGGGAAAATCCCATGCGGGATATTATCCCGGCTCGACCCCGGTGATAATCAAGGCATTCTTCAGTAAAAAGGACGGAAGGATCCTGGGTGCCCAGGGGATCGGCAGTGACGGCATTGATAAGAGAATTGATGTGCTGGCCGGATTTATCAGAAGCAGAGCCACCTACCGGGAACTGATGGATGCAGATCTGTGCTACGCTCCGCCGTACTCCTCCGCCAATGATCCGGTAAATTTCCTCGGTTTCATGGCCGACAATTATTTCAACTCACTGGCGCAGTATGTGCAGTGGAGTGAGGTTGAAGAGCAGATGGCCAATCACAATCAGCAGTATACCGTACTTGACGTCCGGGAGCCGATGGAGACCAGATTCAATTCATTTCCGGGGGCGGTGAATATCCCCCTCGGCTCTCTGCGGGAACATCTCGATGAACTGCCGCGGGATCATTCCGTGGCGGTAACCTGCGCTGTCGGGGTTAGAGCCTACAATGCAGCCAGGATCCTGATGCAGAACGGATTTAAAGATGTAAAAGTCATCTGCGGAGGAATGCATCTGTACCGCAGTCTGCATTGGTCACCTTATTAATGCTGCACAGCAGGGGCGGGCCCGCTGCTGCTCGTTTCTGCCGGCAGAAGCCGCTGTTGGGTAAATACTCAAAATGCCCCATTTGCAGATCATGGTCAGCAATCTCTGCAGAGACTCCAACGGCGGACCGCTCATAGAACGCCACGTCGGTCCGTCATTAATGTGAATGCATTATCGGTTTGCGCCCTGCAGATCTGTTATAATGACCGGGTTGAAAAACAATAGAGTGTTTTATTTAAATTACCAGGAAGATCAACAGCAGACACTCGTATTTGATACACACTGTAAAAGGAAAAAGAATAAATGAAAAAATTACTTTCAATGGTTATAGCAGCCGGAGCTCTGCTTGGAGCCCAGGCTCATGCCGCAGACGAATTTGATTTAAAAATCTTTCATGTCAACGACAGCCATTCATATGTTGAGCCGGTAAATACCTTTCTGACCATCGATAACGACAAATACCTCGCCCAGATCGGCGGTATGAACGCCATTTTAAACTATATGAACACCCACAGCGAGGGCAATGTACTCAGACTTCACGGCGGTGACTTCCAGACCGGTAACGGTACCTACTTCAACTATTATCACGGCCGCGATGATTATGAAATTTTAAAGGAACTTAAATTCGAGGCAGTGGTAATCGGTAATCACGAGTTTGACCACGGCAATGATTTCCTGGCAGAGCTGGTTGCAGGTCTGAAGAGCGGCAAAAATGCCATGAAGGTACTGAGTGCCAACCTCAAGGTTCCGTTTGAAAACAGACTTACACCGATGGTTGATCCGTATGTAATTCTGGAACGCGGCGGAGAGAAGATTGCGGTTATCGGAATCACCAGCGGTGACAAGGTGAATGCATCCTCCAAACCTGATAAGGGAACCTTTTTCACCAATGAAGCAGATACCATCAATAAACTGGTGGCAGAACTGCAGAAGCAGGGGATCAATAAATTCATCGCCCTGACCCACCAGGGTGTGGAGAATGATATTCCGATGGCATCCAAGGTACACGGAATCGATGTATGGATTACCGCGGATTCCCACACTGTAATGGGTCACCAGCTGCACAAGCTCGGTGTTCCGACCGAACTTGACTATCCTGAGATGGCCAAAAATCTTGACGGCAACAATGCCTGTATCGTACAGGCAGGTTCCACCGGCGCTATTCTCGGTGAACTGAATGTTAAATTCGACAAAGAGGGGAATGTAATCAAATGTGAGGGGGCACCGCAGATTATCATCAGCAGTCTTCAGACCGCCAATGCAGAAGAGCTGGAACCAAAGAAAAAAGAAGCAGCGATGAAGGAATTTTCCAAACTTGATTTCGTATCATTCTATGATCCGAAGAAGGATCCTTCCAGTGAGCTGATAAACGGTTATATCAATGAAACCCATTCCAGACTGCAGTATCTCGGCATGAACAACAATGCACTGTGTCAGACCAGAGTTCCCGGCGAGGTATGTCTGTTCACCCAGACTGAACAGATCCACGGATGCGAAGTATGCACCTCATTGAGTTATATTCTTGCCAAGAAATATCCGGGGGCGATTATTCTGCAGAACGCAGGTAACTACCGCACCTTCATGTGGCCCGGAAAGATCTACAATTCTGATGTAAACAATGTGCTGGCATTCGCCAACAACCTGGTTTCACTGGAAATCAACGGTGAAGAGCTTGAAAAGCTCATCGATTCAGGCATTGAGTCCTATACCAAAAATCCGTCCCGCGACGGCTCATTCCCGACCGGTTACGGTGTGAGGTTTGATCTTGACTACAATGTGACCGACGGTAAATTTATCAGCAATCTCGAATACCGCAGTGCTGACGGCTGGGTACCGGTAAAGAAAGATCAGAAATATACCGTAATTGTGAATGAATATATCGCCACCGGTGCGGACGGCTACGGTTACCTGAAAACTTTAATCGATGAACCTTCTCATAATGCCAAAGATCTTGGCCAGACCATTTCGTATGAAACCATCGAAGTACTGAAAAAAGATCCGAAGATTGACAAACTTCCAGCCAGTGAAATGTTTGTGCAGAAGCTGACATTGAAGAAATAAGCTCATTGTAAACAGTAACATTAATTTTTTAAACCGGAGCCTGGTGCTCCGGTTTTCGATCCCGGAGAGATAGTTTTCTACCGGTCCCTTTTAGAGCTGAGAATTTGACAATTTAGTGGACTGTTTTGATGACAAACTAACTTGGCTGTGACAGCTGAAACGGCACTTGAACAGATTAGAAAATAACTATGACCGTGATTTAAAAGAGCGTAATTACCGGAAGATTGTAAACTATGGCATATCCTTCTATGGAAAGGAATGTCTGGTAATTAAAATGCCGGATGAAACAGCCTCTTCCTGAAACAATTGTTCCGCCTGTATACAGGTCAGCTCAAGAAGCCGCTGACCTACAGTCATGTTCACAGTCCGAAATACGACGGCAGATTGTTTCAACCTCTGTTCCTGATTAATTCAGGATCATCGAAGTTCTGTATGTGCGGACTGCTGTTCTGTATGATTAAACGATAACACCAGGAAATTATTCATAAACACTAAAAAAGGCCGCTTGGCGGCCTTTAAACGATACGTAAAGTAAATCAGACTGCAGTCTGAAACAGATTAGTTGTATGATACCTTAACAGTGCTTGCAAAGCCCTGGATCTGCTCTTTGGTGAAATCCTTGGAGCTCAGGGTAACTCTCTGCAGGTTAGCATTCTTCTTCAGAGCTTCAAGATCGAAACCTTTGATATTCTTCAGGTTTACATACTTGATGTGAGGATTGGTTGCCAGAGCCTGTGAATTTTCAACGGTAACATCGTGAAGTTCAACTGATTCCAGTTTCTCCAGTTTTTCCATGAAAGCAACATTTACAGGATTGGTAACTTTGCCGATGGAAATCTTGGACAGAGCGGAAAGATTCTCCATTCCCTCAGTCTTGAAGGTAACCAGCTTCTCAATTCTGACTTCGCTGAGTTTTTTGAGGTTCTTGGCGAATGAACCGTCCAGGTTAGGAGTTCCCTTATCCATAGAGGTAAGTTCGAGTTTTTCGAGGTTTTCCATGGTTTCAAGAGCCTTTTCTACGTTGTCGATCTTCTTCTGACCGCCCCAGATGGTAAACTTCTTGATGTTCTTCGCATTTGCAAGGCTTGACAGATCGATATCATCCTTCATACTCCAAACCTTGAAATCCTCGATGGTTGACTTGGCAATAGGAGCAAAATCATGAACCTTTTCAGCGAATACATCGAATTTCTTCAGGTTAGGAAGTTCGGTAACCCATGAAACATCGCTCAGATCGGTCAGACCGCCGTTGATTTCCTCAAGAGATTTGATTTTCTTGAGAGCGGAGAAGTCAGCTGTCTTTGATGCGTAGGTGGTAACCTTGGTCAGTTTGCTGCAGTTTTCCAGCTGACCGTAATCAGTAACGGTGGCACCGTACAGATCTACATTGTTAAGCATACCGAGTGCACATAAAGGAGCGAGATCTTTAACCACAGCATATCTCAGATCAACCTGGGAAACACCTGGAACCTGTGCAGCAAGAACTGACAGATCGCTCGGCTGAATATGGTTGAGAGAAATCTTGCGCAAAGCAGGAAGTTTAGGCAGACCGGTAAGATCCTGCAGTTTGATTGAACCGGTGATATCCACGGTGCTCAGTCTTTCAAGTTTGGTCATCCATTTGAGATTGTCGATATCTTCAGAATCAATTCTCAGAGAGGTGAGGGTAACTTTGTCGGCAAGAGGAGTGTAATCTGAAACGTATTTGCTGTTTATATAAACTGATTCCAGATTCTTCATTCCAGCCAGTGCGGCAATAGATCTGATCTTGTCGCTGTCAACGGTAACGCCGGTAACCTCAGGATATTTATCAACCGCAGCCTTGATTTCCTCTTCAGTAAGATCTTTAAGTACCAGGGTATATTTTTTGGAGGTCAGTTTGGAAATCTGACTGTCGATATTCTTCTGAACATCAGCATTGTACAGACCTTCAATATTGATAGAGCTGGAATAAACCTTGGCATTCGGCTGAGCTGCAAATACGGCGGCGGATGCAACCATCATTGATGAAGCCAGAACCACTTTATATAACTTGGATAATTTCATTCTGTAATCCTTTTTAATCACAAACAAACATAAAACCCCTGCGGACAGCAGAGCAGTCCGTACCAGGGCAATTACATCGTTTTTGTAACACAACCGGTATAACAATTCAATAGTTTCAGTACCGCCTGTAGCCTGTTTGTGATGTTATTAGCGAATTTGAACAGATCCGGTTTAAATTCAGTCTGACAGAGGCCGGGCTCAACCAAACCTGATTTAAAACAGCAGTTCCCGATTTTTTGCTCCATACAAGGTTTATTGCAGAGAAGAACTGATAAAATAGGAAAAAAACAGATGCCGCTGTAGCAGTGAACAGTCGGGCAGTTGGCTTAATTGAGCAGGAGAAAAATGAAATCAATAATTACAAAATTTCTGTCAGTCGCTTCGGCGGCGGTAATAGGATGTTCGGCACCCGGCAGTGCCGCGGCGGTCAGCTTTGACTATGTAGTGCTTGATCCGGGGCATACCCCCCGTACCCCGGGTGCAATAAGTGCAGGCAACGCCCCCGAACACGGGTTCAACAACGTCTTTGTCAGAGAGCTGGCACAGGCACTGGAACTCGAACAGATCCCGTACCTGATTTCAAACGTGAAAAATGCGGAACTTTCGCTTACCGACCGGGTGAAAAACACCGGGAAACGTGCACTGTTTATCTCCATTCATCATGATTCGGTACAGCCGCAGTACTGCAATCTCAATACCAGCCCTTGCCGGACCGACTATGCTTCGGGTTATTCACTTTTTGTGTCTAAGGTTAACCGTAACTTCAGAATTTCAAAGGAGATCGCCTCGAAAATTGCGCGGGCACTGCGCCAGTCAGGACTGTCACCGAGTGTGCATCACGGGGAAAAAATTCCGAATGAAAGCAAAATTCTGCTGGATCACAACGGGGTCTACCAGTATGACAATCTTGTAGTACTGAAAAACGCATCATCTCCGGCGATCCTGATTGAAGTCGCTGTCATCACCAATCCCCAGGATGAACTGCTGGCGCGCAATCCGCGCCACCGGGCAAAAATAATCAAAGCCATAGTGAAAACACTGCGGGAATATATCGGATTTGAGCGGTAGTGCGGACAGCCTCCTCCGGGCTGGATCACTTCAGTCCGGACAGATCCGGCTCTGTACTCATATGCCTCAAATGATGTAAAATACTGCAAGTGCCTGACATGACGGACCGGATAACATATCACCGGTTCCGGACGCCGGGCGGGTTGTTAAACAAAAGGAAATATAAATCAGGACATAATAAAAATGGCAGAAATCAAACCTCTATCATTCCTGCGGGAATTCAGAGACTTTGCTATGAAAGGCAATGTGCTCGACATGGCAATCGGTGTGGTAATCGGTGCTGCATTCGGTAAAATCGTATCTTCTCTGGTGGCTGACATCATCACTCCGCTGATGGGTCTGTTATGCGGCGGAGTTGACTTTAAACATCTGGGCATTACGCTGGTGGAAAAAACCGCAGACAAGGATGCAGTGGTGCTGACCTACGGTGTCTTCCTGCAGACTATTTTCGATTTCGTAATCATTGCATTTGCAATCTTCCTGTCAATGAAACTGATCAACCGTCTGAAACGCTCAATCGTTAAAGAAGAAAAGGCTGAAGAGGCTCAGGAGGAAGTTGCAGAACCTTCAGAGGACGTTAAACTTCTTACTGAAATCAGAGATCTTCTCAAGAAGCAGAACAGCGGCAAATAATCAGCAGGCGGATCATTAATTATTCAGGGTGCAGTCTTATTTACTGCACCCTGTTTTTTGCGTCCGCGGAAAATGCAGGATCCTCTGCGCGGCTGTTGATATTATTCTGCAGTGCCCTGTTCGTAAAACATAAGCATAGAATCTTCTACATTGGAAATATTCCATCCGTCTACCGGCTGATTAAATGATTTTGCCCTGCTGAACATAAATCTCATATTAGAAACTTTAGACGTATCCCAATCACCGATTGGCTGGTTAAATGCTTCGGCATTCATGAACATGCCTGACATATCGGTTACACTGGAAGTGTTCCAGCTGCCTATTGGCTGATTGAAGGATCGGCATCAGTGAACATTGCTCTCATGTCCGTAACTTTTGAAGTATTCCAGTCACCGATTGGCTGGTTAAATGCTTCGTCATTCATAAACATGCCTGCATATCGGTTACACTGGAAGTGTTCCAGCTGCCTATTGGCTGATTGAAGGATGTGGCATTACTGAACATCCATCATGTTAGTATACAAATGTGTCATAGCTTTATATTACAACGCTTTAGAGCATATTTTCAAAATATAAAACCCTAACAATTAACCCTAAATCGATCAAATATCTGCTATTTTTGCAATCTCACGCTTTTTTAGTGTTCCCGAATTATTTAGGATCATATATACATAGATTTATATAACTTCATCATCTCTTACCGCTGATAATCTCCAATAGCTGAACAAAAATCTAAGGTACTCAATCCAGTAACGTATATCATCTAGCTACATACAAAAGTTGATGTTTAAAGATGGAATCAGCACAAATTTTATATATAAGGGATTAAACTAGGGTGTATAGGTTGTATAGGTTGTATTTAACTATCTATATATTTGATTTTACTAGAAAAACCCATACAAGGTGTATGGGTTGTTTTTGGGTAGGTAAGCAAATCTGCTTATACTGGTATCAGTGATGGTTAATTATCTATAGCCATTAGTACTTCCGCCGGATGTGGTATCAAGTACCTATTATCATTCTGCTTTTTTTTGTATATATCGTACTCTCTGAATATTCTTCCCAGTATTGACTTTATCTTTTCGATGATTTCCCAGTCGGGGCAATAAATTGAAGTAATAGCACCATTATAAACTTCTTGCTTTGTCTGAATCTTTGTAAATCCACGTTCAAACGCACTTCTAGCACAATATAAAACTAGACTGTATAAAGGTGTGCTGAATATGCCATTTATACCTTTATATCTGTGCTTTGTTCCGATGGAACTTTTAATATTTATCAGCATTGCTTTATCAAAAATATCAGATGTAATCTTTTCAGCTTGTTCAAGTCTTGTAAGATTATCTGCTAGTTCTTTATGCCATTGTCGCATACTGGCAAATACGCATTGTTCAAGGTTCTGCGGTTCTTCC
>JAEEGH010005228.1_pt1 | contig 32762 bp, 24 predicted proteins | sample 9134181 | NCBI WGS metagenome assembly JAEEGH01 (sample SAMN16246544, study PRJNA631951) | gut metagenome | biome: gut microbiome; feature: rumen; material: DP-attached | host: Bos | place: Iran: Karaj | collected 2018-10
TACAAAACCTTTTCCACCAACCACCCCGACGACAGCCTCGCACCCATGTATCTGCACCGCGCCGCGCAGGTAGCCGCCAACATACACCGTCCCGACCTCGCACTGCAATACCTCGACACGGTAACAATCAAATACCCTGACTACAAGGACGTTGCAGTCTGTGCCTTCTACAAAGGCTTTGTGCTCGAAAATGTGGCCGGCGACCTCGAACACGCACGTATGGCCTATCAGGAGTTTATCGACAAATACCCCAACGACCCCTTGGCCGACGACGCACGCATCAGCATGGATAATCTGGGACTTAGCCCTGAAGAACTTCTTGAAAAAATCCTTAGCCAGAACCCCGACGCGGAAATGGCCGAAAACAAATAACGCACCCCCATGCTCCGACAACTGAGTATAGAAAACTACGCACTTATCCGCTCGTTGCAAATAACTTTCAACGAGGGATTTACGGCTATCACCGGCGAAACGGGAGCGGGAAAATCCATCATTCTCGGAGCCTTAGGACTTTTGGCAGGACAACGTGCTGACACACAGGTGCTTTCCGACAAAAACAGGAAATGCGTGATAGAGGCGGTTTTCGGTATCGAAACGCTGGAATTGAAAAAGTTTTTCGACGACAACGACCTTGACTACGACGACAACGTGCTGATACGTCGCGAGATACTGCCTACAGCCAAGACTAGGGCATTTATCAACGACACACCCGTTTCGCTGCAGCAGCTGCGCGATTTCGGAACGAAAGTCCTAGATATCCACTCCCAAAACCAGACACTTACGTTGCTCAACGCGGATTTCCAGATGCGTTTTGTGGACACACTTGCCGGCAACGAAGAGCTTCTAAAAGAGTATTCTGCCCTTTATGGCGAGTATGTGCGGGCCAAAAACGAGCTGTCGCAACTACGTGCCGAGCTACAGCAAAACCGTCGCGACAAGGACTACAACCAGTTCCTTTTCGACGAACTCGACAAAGCCCAACTCGCTGAAAACGAGCAAGAAGAGCTGGAACAGGAACTCAACCTGCTCAACCACACCGAAACCATAAAACAGACCTTCGGCGAGGTGCTCGAAACCGCCGACCGGCAGGACGACGCGGCAATAGCACGACTGCAGTCGGCCAAAAGCCAGCTTTCCAAGATTGTGTCGTACTACCCCGAAGTGGAAGAACTTTACAATAGGCTGGATTCGAGCATTATAGAACTTCGTGACATTTTTTCGGAGATAGAGAGCTTGGACGAAAACCTTTCCTATTCCCTTGAGCGTCAGCAATATGTATCGCAACGGCTCGACACCATCTACAACCTGCAGAGCAAACATTCGGTAAGCACGGTGGCGGAGCTGTTGGAAATAAAGTCGCAACTCAGCGACAAGTTATTGGCAGTTACCGATTTGGACGAACGAATTAACAAACTGGAAAAACAGATTTCCGAAACCGAGAGCCGTTTGCGGCAGATGGCCGGAGTGCTGTCGGAACGACGCCACAAGACCTCGCAACAAATTGAGTCCGAGCTGCTTCCCACCCTCGCCGAACTGGGGATGAAAGACGCCCAGATAGTGGTGGAGCTGACACCGACGGAAAACCTGCTCTCCAACGGCACCGACGCCGTGCGGCTGCTTTTCAACGCCAACCGCGGCGGCGAGCTGCGCGATGTGGGCAAGGTGATTTCCGGAGGCGAGCTTTCGAGGCTTATGCTAGCACTCAAGTCATTGATAGTCAAAACGAACCTATTGCCCACCATCATTTTCGACGAGATAGACACCGGAGTGTCGGGAACCATAGCGGTGGCGATGGCCAACATAATGCAAAAGATGTCGCAAAATACTCAGGTTGTGGCCATTACCCATCTGCCGCAGGTGGCGGGCAAAGCCAAAACACAGTTCAAGGTTTACAAGGAGAGCGACGAAGTCTCAACACAGACCTCGATGCGGCAACTGACGGAGGAACAGCGTGTTGAGGAGATAGCCACGATGCTTTCGTCGGAGAAGCTGACAGCCTCGGCAATAGAAACCGCAAAACAACTAATGTCTTGATATTATGAATTACGAGATGTATTTACTGCGCCTTGTGCTTGCATTCCTTTTCGGAGCCGGCATAGGCTTGGAACGGCAGATTAGGCAACGCAGCGCCGGACTTACCACCAACGCCCTAGTTTCGGTGGGTGCCTGTGTTTTTATACTGCTTTCGGAGATAATGTACGGAGAGGAGCAAGGCAACATCGACCGACTGCGCGTTGTTTCACAGATAGTTACAGGAATAGGATTTTTGGGAGCCGGCGTTATTATGCGCGACGGTTTCAACATACACGGACTGAACACCGCCGCCACCATCTGGTGCTCGGCAGCTGTGGGTTCGCTATGCGGTTTCGGAATGTTTTTCGAAGGCGGAATGGCCGCCGTTGCCATCGTGGGCACACATCTGGCACTGAAACCCATCACCGACCGTTTGGACAGGCGTCCCCGCAAATATGTGGAGATGAAGAAAATAGGTGTGCGCGTAGTAGCTACAGGCAAAACCCCCGACGAGGACGAAATGCGTTCCATACTGCTTATGCTCGTTGACAAATTGGAAAACGCAGAAATACAGAAAGTAGAACGCACCCACAACATCATCGAAGGCGACACCACTGTTTCTGTGGAGATTCTGACAAAAAGTGTAGGCGAAGCTTTCAAACTATTTGAAAAAGAACTTTCGGCAAACAGTGTGTTCACAAAAGTCATTACCGAGATGCTTACCCAGCGTGTGGAGCACTAAAATTGTGACAATTTCACAAAGAATAAATTTTTCAACACAATAAAAATATGGACCAAGAAAACCTGACAATTCACCTTGAAAAAGCCAACACTTTGGACAAATTGCTGTCCAAAGAACAGCGCAAAAAAGTTGTAAACCTCAAAATTACAGGACATATCGGGAAAAAAGATTTCGACAACGTTTTAGACGATATGTGTGATGTTGATCTTATCTACAAAAACTATGACGACGAAGATGAAGAGGGTATTCCCGACTACAAAAACGCCTACCCTTTGCGCAACCTTGATATGGGCGAGGCCGTCTTTACCGATGGCGATATATTGCCCGACTTCGGCTTCTACACTCAGTTAGAGTCCATTATACTCCCGCAAGGCATTAAAAGCATTACAGATGAATACGATACCGGAAGTGCATTAAGCAATTCGCAAAGGCTACACACTGTGGTATTCCCAGAAAGCACAAAAAGCTTAGGAGGTTTAGAGGGATGCACAAAACTGAAAAACTTGGTTTTCCCTGATACAATAGAAGTTATACAAGATTACGCATTCTTTTACTGCGAATCACTGAAAAGCATTCGCATTCCCGCTTCTGTAAAGGAAATCTACGGTACCGCCTTTGCCCATTCCGGCATTGAGGCTTTCGAAATCGACGAGAACAATCCATATTTCACCTTGGTGGATGGGGCTCTTTTCACCAAAGACCTTACGGAACTTGTGGCTTTTCCTCCAAAATCGCACAAAAAAGAATACACAATTCCCCCGACAACAAAAATCATAGGCGAAGGAGCGTTTATAAGTTCAGAACTTCATTATATCAATATCCCCGACAGCGTTACCAGCATCGAAGGATGGGCTTTCGAGGACAGCAAACTGCGGAGCTTGGAAATGCCCGACAGCGTTACAGAGATTGGAATTCTGCTTTGTCGTTGGTGCAACGACCTAGAGCACCTGAAACTTTCCAACTCGCTGACAGATATTCCCGACCAGACTTTTTCGAGTTGCGACAAGCTGAAAAAGATAACAATACCTCCGAGCGTAAAAAGGATGGATCTGACAAACATCTTTTGGAGCACTCATCTCGAAACCATTGAGCTAAACGAAGGACTTGAGGAGATATATTTAGACGGACCTGGTGATGCCAATACTTGTGCCAAACATTACAGCAAGAAGCTGCGCATCGTCAATTGGCCAAAATCTTTGCGCAAGTACCCCAATCAAATTCTTCACTTAAGGGAAAAGTAAAAGAAAACAATCTTTATGTCGAAAAAAAACAGCAAGGTAAAACATCGCCGCAAACATGCAGGAAGTAGCGATTTTCCTGCAGGATGTGTCCCTGTTGATGTTTTTAAAAAAGAGTTTTTTCGTCGGCTAAGACGAAGATATAAAATTTATGTAGTTAGAGCCGAACACGCTGGAGACTACAAATTGAATGTCTATTTTGCCGACGGCACCATGCAGACAGTGGATTTTGAGCCGTTTTTCGTAAAAAAGCCACATCCGCAGTACAATAAATACTACGACCCAAAGCGTTTTCTGGAGTTCAAAGTCGAAAACGACACCATTGTGTGGGGCGATGACTGGGATTTAATGTTACACCCCCTTAATTTGTACTACAACGACCTGTTCGGGAATTACGAAGAATGATTGTTTTTCGACGATGAAATTTAAAAAAAAACATGCTAAATAAAATCGGCTTCAACCATGAAAAAAACAAACAACAAAAAGACAAAAGCTCACACAATGCGGGCAAATAGATTTGTGCGGACTATAACAGAAGAAAAAAAAGAGGCGAACTGGATAACAGTGGAGCAGTTTATGAAAGAATTGCGGGAAGAAATTGAGAGAAGATATGAATAAAAACTTTTGCTTTATCTAAAAAGCAAAGAGACTTCAACCATGAAAACAACAGCCACAACCAACAATAAAACAGCCAATTACACAAAGCAGGCAAGTGCTAATGCAAAAATAAAAAATGAAGAAATTCCTGCAAACTGTGTCCCTTTCGAAGTTTTTGCCAACGCTCTGAAAAAAGCTGTGAAAGAGCACTATGAAAGAATTGCGTGAATAAGTTGAGAGAAGATATGAGTAAAAACTTTTGCGTATCTTTGCAAATCGAAAATGACAAAAAAAAGAGAGTGTGATGAATTCGGAACCTATTGATACCAAAGAAAATAAGAAACCTGCCAGAACCACAAAAAAGGGGAAAAGCAAAAGAAGGAAAGCTGTGGTTGTTCCTTATATTCCCGGATTTTACTGCAAATATTTAGTCCCGGACCCCTTCGGAACAGGGAGATAAAGTCATGACAAAAAAAAATGTCGCAGCGATAAAAGCGACAAAGGGACTATTTCATAAAAACTTATGGGAAAAAAACGAGCCACTTTGCGGACTCGAACCGCAGACCTACGCATTACGAATGCGTTGCTCTACCAACTGAGCTAAAGTGGCTTGAGGGTGCATAAAAAAAGTCGGGGTGAGAAGACTCGAACTTCCGGCCTCCACGTCCCGAACGTGGCGCGCTAGCCAACTGCGCTACACCCCGATTTGGTGTCCTGGCAGGGACTCGAACCCTGGACCCATTGATTAAGAGTCAATTGCTCTACCAACTGAGCTACCAAGACATGTTTAAGCATAAGCTCCGGCGGAACGGCCGCCGTTAGTACTCCGGGCGGGGCTTGAACCCGCACGACCTCAACGGTCACAGGATTTTAAGTCCTGCGTGTCTACCAATTCCACCACCAGAGCATTTTTCAATGCTTGTTATCTCAAAGACCGTACTTCTTTTTGCAAAAAAACCCGAACTGCTTCGGGTCTTCTTTCGAGCGGAAAACGAGACTCGAACTCGCGACCCCGACCTTGGCAAGGTCGTGCTCTACCAACTGAGCTATTTCCGCTTTTTTCTTCGCAAATTTTCCTTGCGTTTGCGGTTGCAAAGATACAACCTTTTTTCGAACTGACAAAATTTTTCTACGATTTTTTCACAATTTTTTTTATCTCGTTGAGTTTGAACAACGCTTCCACCGGTGTAAGTACGTCAATATCAATATCCAACAAAATGTCTTTTATCTCGAGCAGCGACGGGTCGTCGAGCTGGATAAAGCTGAGCTGATAGCCGTAATCGGGCTCTTTTTTCGGTTTTTTGTCGGATTTTTTGTCGTTTTTCGCACTTTTTTCTTCCAAAATTTTGAGCATCTCGTCGGCACGTTTCACCACCTTGGGAGGCATGCCCGCCATCTTGGCCACATGTATGCCGAAACTGTGCTCGCTGCCGCCGATGGCGAGCTTTCGCAGGAATATCACCTTGTTGCCCACCTCTTTCACCGAGATATGGTAGTTGCGTATGCGCTCGAACTGTTTCTCCATATCGATAAGCTCGTGATAATGAGTGGCAAACAAAACCTTCGGACGACAGTGCGGGTGGTTGTGCAGGTACTCGGTGATGGCCCACGCTATGCTGATGCCATCGTAGGTGCTGGTGCCGCGGCCTATCTCGTCGAGGAGCACAAGGCTGCGGTCGGAGATGTTGTTGAGGATGTTGGCGGTCTCGTTCATCTCCACCATAAAAGTGGACTCGCCGAGCGAGAGGTTGTCGGAGGCGCCCACGCGGGTGAAAATCTTGTCCACCACCCCTATTTCCGCCTGAGTGGCAGGCACATAGCACCCTATCTGCGCAAGCAGCACTATAAGCGCCGTCTGCCGCAGCAGCGCCGACTTTCCCGACATATTGGGTCCGGTGATGATGATAATCTGCTGCGACTGGTTGTCGAGATATACGTCGTTGCTGATGTAGCTCTCGCCCGGAGGCAGCTGGGTCTCGATAACGGGATGGCGGCCGCCTTTGATGTCGATGACGTGGCTGTCGGTGAGCTTAGGACGGTGGTAGTCGTTGCTTTGCGACACGCTGGCGAAACTCTGCAGGCAGTCGAGGCGGGCGATGAGCTGGGCATCGTACTGTATGGGCTGCACGAAATCCACGAGGGAGTCGAGAATCTGGTCGTAGAGCTGCGCCTCGATGGTGGCGATACGCTCCTCGGAGGTGAGGATCTTGGTCTCGTACTCCTTCAGCTCGGGGGTGATGTAACGCTCGGCGTTGGTGAGGGTCTGCTTGCGGGTCCACGTGTCGGGCACCTTGTTGCGGTGGGCGTTGGTGACTTCGATATAATATCCGAAAACGTTGTTGAAACCAATCTTAAGCGACGGAATGCCCGTGATTTGGCTCTCGCGTTGCTGCATCTCGGCAAGGTACTGCTTGCTCAACGACGAGAGTTTCCGCAGGTCGTCGAGTTCTTCGTTCACTCCGTCGGCAATCACGTTGCCTTTGGCCACCATAGAGGGGGCGTCGTCGCGGATCTCCTTACGGATACGGTCGTAGACGTATTTGCAGGGATTTATCTGCTCGGCATATTTGCGCAAAGCCTCGCTGTCGGCGGTGGAACATAGTTTCTTCACCTCGGCAATCGAGGCAAGGGAGTTTTTCAAATACACCAGCTCGCGTGGCGTGATGCGGCGTATGGCCACTTTGCCGATAAGGCGCTCAAGGTCGCCGATGTTCTTTATCAGCTGCTGCAGCGATGACAGGAATTCGGCGTTGGCAAGCATGAAATCCACCACGCACAGACGCTCCTCGATGAAAGGTATCTCCTTGAGGGGCATCATCACCCAGCGTTTCAGCTGACGGCTACCCATGGGCGAGAGGGTGCGATCGATGACGTCGATAAGCGTTTTGGCGTTCTCGTTGGGCGAGTGTATCAGCTCGAGGTTGCGCGACGAGAACTTGTCAATCCACACGTATTTGTCCTCTTCGATGCGTGTTATCTTGCAGATATGCTGTGTTTTATCGTGCTGTGTATCATAAAGATAATGCAGGGCGGCACCGGCGGCGATGATGCCCATCTCCAGATTTTCCACCCCAAAACCCTTCAGAGAATTGGTACCGAACTGTTTGAGCAACAGCTCGTTGGCAAAATCTTTGGTAAACACCCAGTCGTCGAAAGTGTTGACGTAGTATTTTTCGGAGAAAGTCTCGTGGAACTCGTTGAGTTTGCGTTTCTGCAGCACTATCTCGCTGGGCTTGAAGCTCTGCAGCAGTTTGTCGATATAGTTGGTGTCGCCTTGCGCGAGGTAGAACTCGCCAGTGGAAACGTCGAGGAAGGAGATGCCGTGGATGTTTTTGTCAAGGTGGAGACCGCAGAGGAAGTTGTTCTCCTTGTTTTCCAGCACTTTGTCGTTGTACGAAACGCCCGGGGTTACCAGTTCGGTGATGTCGCGTTTCACAAGTCCCTTGGCCAGCTTGGGGTCTTCGAGCTGTTCGCAGATAGCCACACGGAGTCCGGCACGCACCAGCTTGGGCAGATACACATCGATGGCGTGGTGCGGGAAGCCGGCCATCTCCACGTCGGCGGCGGCGCCGTTGGAGCGTTTGGTGAGGGTGATGCCGAGGATAGAGGACGAGCGTACGGCATCGTCGCCGTAGGTCTCGTAGAAATCGCCCACGCGGAAAAGGAGCACGGCGTCAGGATGACGCTGTTTCATAGCGTAGTACTGCCGCATCAGGGGCGTAACTTTTTCTTCTTTGTTGGTAGCCACTTTACTCGTTCTTTTATAAAGCTTTTCGATTTTTATAACTCCTGCCAAGTGGCACTCGTAACGGTGTCACTAAAGCGAGAAATCGTTCAAATCTTTTCAAATCTCACAAATAATCAATTGTTTCGACAATTTGCTAACAATTGCTTGAATTGCAAAAGTACGAGTTTTTTCGACGGTGATTGGAGACAGGACACGAATAGAAGATAACATTTTTTTGTAAAAAGGTGTTTGATAGGGGGTTGGGATTTGATAAGTTTTTTTGAGGGGGGATTTCTGTCGCCCCTGCGGAGCTCATAACACCAAAGTCCGATACTTAACCCCGTAGGGGTGATATACAATAGGCAGGGGCGTAAGCCCCTGCTTAATAAACAACCAATACAGTTGGAACCCCGAAGGGGTGGCATAACATATCCAAAATTGCAATGTTGAGATTACAAAATATCGCAAAATTGTAATGTGCAGATTACAAAATATGATAAAATTGCAATATCGAGATTACAAAATTGATCAAAATTGTGGTGACACAATTAAATATTTGGGGATTACATTATTTTCGCGCGACTGTGCCAGTCCTTCGGACTTCTAATATGAATTTTGTACGTCATTGCAGGGGTTTGCACCCCTGCCTATAGTCTGACACCCCTTCGGGGTTCAAAGCAACAAAGTCCGAAGGACTGATATACATTAGGCAGGTGAAGAATCATTCAGTGAATGATTCGATAGCCCGCAGGGCGGAGAATTTGCCCCTGCTTAATGAAAAACCAATACAGTTGGAACCCCGAAGGGGTGGCATAACATATCCAAAATTGTAATGTAGAGATTGCAAAATATCGCAAAATTGTAATGTGCAGATTACAAAATATGATAAAATTGCAATATCGAGATTACAAAATCAATCAAAATTGTGGTGACACAATTAAATATTGGGGGATTACATTATTTTCGCGCGACTGTGCCAGTCCTTCGGACTTCGGATTTGTATTTTGTATATCATTGCAGGGGGGGGCGTTCTCCGCTTCGCTATCGAAAGGTTCACTGAACCTTTCTTCACCCACACGAAAGAGGGCACACCCCGCCTCACTTCATTTTCCCGGCCAGTATCTTGTTGCGGACGCTTTTCACTGCGGGTTTGTAATAGCTGATTTCCATCGCTTCGAGGGTGCGGCGGAATTCGTCCATCAGCTCGGGGTAGAACTGGCACATACGGAAGGCGAGTTTCATGCTTATCGACTGCACTCCGGGCAACTCCGCTATGTCGGCCATGTGGTAGAGGCAGAAGTCGAGGAAATCGGTGCGGAGGTCGTCCTCGCTCATCTCCAGCCGTTCAACGAGGTTCAGCGACAGCCGTCGTACCGCGGAACTTTCGGTATGCATGGCCAAGTCAATAAGCTCGTCGAGCATGGGTTGCAGCTGCGAGAGCTCGCTGTCGCTGGCTTTGGTGAGTGTCCACAGGGCGTTGCGGGCCACACGGCTGTCGGTACTATGCATAAAGCGTTGCGCAAAACCCGCAAAATCGCCACTTTGCCGCACCTCCCGGTAGATGGCCTGAGCCTCGCGCTCGCTATAGGCCTCCCTCACCATTTCGTTTGTGATAGCCATAACTCGCGGTCTAATTTCATTATTCTCACCGGCTGGTCGGAGCCGATTTCGAGGTTGGGACACAGCGTCTCGCGGCCGGTATCGACAAAGCCGCATTTCTCCATCACGCGTCCCGAGGCGGGATTATGGGGGAAGTAGTCGCCCCAAAGCACGGAAAAACCTTTGTCGCGGAAGCAGTGTTCCACCACCATCTGCATGGCCTCGGAGCAGATTCCTCTTCCCCAGTAGGGACGGGCAATCCAGTAGCCCACCTCGCATTGGTCGTCGGGGATTTGGAGGTTGGAATGGGCTGCGGTAAGATATCCCACACAGCCTATGGCCTCGCCTGTGGACTTGAGTTCCACGGCCCACATTGTGTCGGTGTTGAACACGGTGCGGATTATTTCGAGACTCTCCTCCACGCTACGGTGCGGCGGCCAGCCGGCACGGGGACCCACTTCGGGGTCGGAGGCGTAGCGGAAAAGTGTCGGCGCGTCGCTCTCTCGCCACGGCCGGAGCAGGATTCTTTCGGTTTGCAAAATATGTTTGAATTTTGTGTTTCTGTTCGAAACAGACGCTATTACTGGCGGGTGAAGATTGCGGTCTCGGTCTCGCCGTCATTAGTTGTGGTAACGGTCATCTGGTTGCCGTTCACAACGAAGGTCATATTCATAGTATAACCCATGGCAGAAGCGGTGATTGTACCGTTAGGCGTTTGGTATGTGTAGGTGAAAGGCAGGCTATAGTTCAAATTTTCTTCGGGATATTCGGGATATTCCATGGAGAATGACACGTTTCCTGTAGTGGCGGTTCCGAAACTCAGCCGGACGTCTGACACATAGTGAGCCATAACACCACCATCGAGTTCGTCCTCGCCCTCTTGGTGGTTTATCCAGTTGGTGCCAACCAGCGAGGTGTTGTTATTGTTGTTCTGGTTTTGGCCGCCGTCGTTGTCGTCTTCGTTTTTGTCGCACGATACTGCGAAAATCATTGTTGCCACTGTAAACAGAGCGGCGATGGTTTTGAAAAAGTTACGTTTCATTGTCTTAGTTTTTTGTATTAATAAATTTCTAAAAAATCGCACTGCGATGCTTCCGAACACTATTGCATGGGGCACTCACTGCCGTAGCAAAAAGAACGGTTTAGTCGTCGTAGCGCTGGAATTTGCCTTTTTTGTTGAATTTCAGTTCTATGTCTCCCAAAAGTTCAACTTCGTATCCCCTTCGGTCGGCACTGATTTTACGCACTTTCGCATTTTTGTGATTGGTTGCAAGGTAATCGCGTATGGGTTGCGGAATCACAGCGGCGGGCACGTTGTCGCGGTCCTTAATCTCTTCCCAACTGCCTTTTTTGTCGAATTCAATCTTCGAACCGTCGGAAAAACGCACCTCGTACTCCCGGTCATCGCTGTCGTAAAACACTGTGGAGACCTCTTTGGCGGAGAAATATTGATTGACGAAATCCTGTGCCGTTTGGGGCAAAGCGGAAAAATCTATCACCCTTTTCTCCTGTCCGTAACTTGCTGTCGCGCCGAAAAACAGAAAGACAGCTATTGCATTGAAAAACAAATGTTTCATATCAATTTTTTATTTATTATTTACTGCTTATTTTTACATAAGTAAAGATCGCGTCTCTCCAAGACGCTGATTTTCAGGGTGTTTGTTTTTACCCCCACACTGCACTTCGTTTGTGCGGGGTTATTAAGATGATGTGTCTCCGACACATTTTTTGGTAATGTATTGTAATCATTATTTATTATCAATAAAATCAAATTAGTTCCGAATTGGCTACATCTAGCTAAGTTCCGCATTCCGAACTCCGCATTCCGAATTCTTTAGGATCTGCGGCTATAGATAAGTATGTAATACAGCAGGGTTGCCAGCGACGAGAGTGCGGCGATGACGTAGGTGTATGCGGCCAGACGCAGGCATTTCTCGGCATTGGGATGTGTCTGCGGCGTGGTTATGTTGCTTGAGTTCATCCACACCAAAGCCCTGCGGCTGGCGTTTATCTCCACCGGAAGTGTGATGAAACTGAACAGCGTGGTAAGGGCGAAAAGCGCTATTCCCACCAAAAGCAGGTATGGAAAAATGTTCACCAGCAGCATGCCGGCAAGCAAAATCCACTGCATCCAGCGCGAAGCTATGTTAACCGTGGGCACCATCTTGGAACGCAGCGAAAGCCATATATACGAATGTGCGTGCTGCACCGCGTGACCCGTCTCGTGGGCGGCCACGGCGGCGGCGGTAACGCTGTTGCCGTTATACACCTCGTAACTCAGGTTGATGGTTTTGTTGGCAGGGTTGTAGTGGTCGGTGAGGAGACCGCCGGTGGAGACCACCTTCACGTCGTAGATGCCGTTGTCGTAAAGCATCTTCTCGGCCACCTCCTTGCCTGTAACTCCTTCGTTGGTGAGGATTTTGGAGCATTTGTTGAAATACGACTGCAACGCGCGGCTCACGATGAAACTGAGCAGCATCAGCAGTCCGAAAATTATCCAATAAAATAACGTGTTGTCGAACATATAATTTGAAATTTGTCCCACAATAACGGAACAACAAACGGAAAAGTATATGCCGATGAAGATTTTTTCACTCTTTGGCAAAATCGCGGACTTCGAGCTGTCCGTTGCAGAACACAGCGTAGTTGCGGTTTTCTATCCACTCACCTATCACAAAAAACTGCGAATTTTCGCCAACGTCCTCGTTTTCAACCCTATGGCGATGGCCAAAGACAAACAGATCGTAGTGTTTCTCCTTCAGTTTGGCCTCGCAGAACACCGGCACCTCGTTGGGACGGCACTGCTTTTTTATGTTTTTCTTGCCTTTTTGGCGACTGCTCAGCGACCATTTTTTCGCTATCGAGAAACCCACCCACGGGTGCAGTGCCGCGAAAGCGCGCTGGCACAGCCTCGAGGCGAACACACGTTTCAAGGCGTTGTACGATTTGTTCATCTTGGTAAGTCCGTCGCCGTGGCCGACGAGCAACAACTTGCCATTGATCTCGAACTCAGTGGGTTGGGTGTAAGTATTTATTCCAAGTTCCTTTTCCAGATAGTCGAACACCCACATATCGTGGTTGCCGGTGAAAAAATGTATCTCCACCCCGCTGTCAGCGAGTTCGGCCAGCTTGCCTAGAACCCGCACGAAGCCTCGCGGCACCACATGTTTGTACGAAAACCAGAAATCGAAGATGTCGCCGAGCAGGAAAAGCGTCTTGGCGTCATCCTTTATGACATCGAGCCAACGCACAAAATCGGCCTCGCGCCCACGGCTGTCGGGCGGCGCACCGAAATGGGTGTCGGCTACGAAATATGTCTTTTCACGTGTCGCCATCACTGCTGGTTTTCGTTATGTCCCATCGATACGATAGCCTGCGGCTGCTGGTTTTGTTGCACCTGCTGCTGTACACGCATGTGTTCCACGGTGTTACGGAAATGCACGGTATGCGGATTTTCGGGCAGTGCCTCCTCCAAGCCTTCGGCAACTATCTCGTAAAATTCGAAATCGGCGGTCTGCGGATTGATGAGGGGACGGGTGTTGAAAGTCTTGTAAAGTGCTATCAATGTGGACAATGAGCCTTTGTTACGTTCGATAAACGACACCACATACTGCTGTTGCTGTGCGAAGGCCTCCTTGTAAACGGAGTCGAGGGCGGGTTTCTGTTTCTTGATACAGTTGGTGTCGCGGTTGCAGGCGGCTATCAGCTGATCGAAAGCGTTGCTTATGGAGTCGAGGCGCTGCTGGCCGAACTTGCTGTAGTCGTTGAGCTGCCACAGCTGTATGGAGCCTTCGGAACCGCTCACCTCGTAGGTGGGCGAAAAACGGTTGTAATCGCCGGTGAGGACTATCGTCTCGCCGTAATCGGGCAGAATCATCACAAAATCTTGTTCCGACACTTTGATGTTGTAGAAACTCTGGTACGGCATCTCGTAGGTGAACACGAAATGGCCGTTGCCGTCGAGCTGTATGGTGTCGATGGGAATCATCTCCTTGGGGGCTATCTCCTCGATATACACGGTTTTGCCTGCTCCGCCCTGCAGCGTTCCTTCGATGGTGAAAGTTTTTTTCTTTCCGCACGAGGAAAGGGCGAGCACCGGAATCAAAAACAGTATTAACTCTTTAATTTTCATTGATTTATAGATTTTTGCAATAAAAAGTTGTCCATAATAACTAATGCCGCCATGCTTTGCACAACGGGCACTGCGCGAGGCACTTGGCAGATGTCGTGGCGGCCTTTCGGCTGAACGGTGCGAGGATTGCCTTGCCGGTCCACCGCCTCGATGGGCTTGCCCGATGTTACCACAGGGTGGAACGCCACAGAAAAACGTATCTCCATGCCGTTGGAGATGCCTCCCTGAATGCCGCCGCTGCGGTTGGTCTTGGTGGAGAAATCGCCGTTGAAGGCGTCGGCGTACCGACTGCCGGTCATCAGTGCGGAGGCGAACCCCTCCCCTATCTCGAAACCGCGTGCCGAGGGGATGCTCATCATAGCGTGGGCAAGGGTGGCACCGAGTTTGTCGAACACCGGCTCGCCTAAACCAGCTTTACAACCGCTTATCACACAAGTAATTACACCACCCAAGGTATCGCCTTTCTGCTGCGTTTCGGCAATAATGGCCGACATCTTGGCTTCGGCATCGTGGTCGGGACAACGCAAGGGGGATTGTTCTGCTGTCTGGAAATCAAGGTCTTGAGTGTCGGACACTTGCACGTGGCCTATCTGCGTTACACAGGCGTCGATGCTTATCCCTTGTTGTTCAAGGAATTGCATGGCTATGGCTCCTGCCACCACCCGTGCCACCGTCTCGCGTGCCGAGGCACGTCCGCCGCCGCAATGGTCGCGGATGCCGTACTTGGCTTGGTAGGTGTAGTCGGCGTGCGAAGGACGGAAAACCTCTTTCTGCTCGTCGTATTCGGCAGAGTTATGTTTCTGGTTTTCAACAATAAAGGCGATGGGTGTGCCGAGCGTAACACCCTCTTTTATTCCCGAAAGGAAACGCACCCTGTCGGGTTCGCGGCGGGTTGTCTCGAAATAGTTGTGGGGACGACGTTGGGCGAGGAGTTGGTCGATAGCCTGAAAGTCCAACGCCAAGCGTGGCGGACAGCCGTCGATGACGCCGCCCACGGCCTCGCCGTGCGACTCGCCGAAGGTGGTGAGCCTGAAAATCCTGCCGAAAGTGTTTCCCATTGCCTTGATTCTTTAAAATGGCGAAAAGAAGTCCGAACTCGCCGCCGGCAAACCCAAACTTCTTTATTATTCCGAATCTATGCGATGTCGTTTACTTCGTGTCCTCGACCTTGATGAGTTCCACCTCGAAGATGATGGCGGCTCCCGGAGGTATCATCCCTGCCTGTTGCTGACCGTAGGCCAGTTCGTTGGGGATGTAGAACATATATTTCGAGCCTTCTTTCATCAGCTGCAGGCCTTCGCCCCAGCCTTTGATAACCTGGTTGAGCGCGATAGTGAGGGGTTGGTTGCGGTCGAACGAGCTGTCGAACTTGGTGCCGTCGATAAGGGTGCCTGTGTAGTGGCAGGTCACTGTGCCGCCGGCTTCGGGTTTCTTGCCTGTGCCTTCCTTCAGCACCTTGTACTGCAACCCCGATTCGGTAACCATCACCGATTTGTTTTTCTTGTTCTCTTCGAGGAATTTGCGGCCTTCGGCGAGATTTTTATCAAGTTTCTCGTTGTAAAGACGTTGCATCTCGGTTTGGTATCTTTGGAACACCTGCTGCATCTGCTCGGTGGTGTAGCCCGGTTTGTCCTTGCTTGCATCGGAGATGCCTTTCATAAAGATATCCCAGTTGATGCCGAAATCGCCCATGTTCTGTTTGAGGTTCTGATAAACGTCCAGACCCACGGAGTACGACACGGAGTCCTGCAGGGTTTTCAGTTTTGCCGAAGGTTTGTAGGTCTTCTGCTGGGCGGTGTTGTCCTGCGCCCACATAGCCAGAGGCAGTGCCAAGGCCAAGAATAATGCTATTTTTTTCATTGTGAAAAGGTTATAACAATGCCCTCCCGTTAGCGAGAGGGCATTTGCTTTATTTATTATATTAAACGTATTCTTTCACTTTTGCCACTCCGTCGAGCACCTCTTTGCCGCAGATGGCGAGGGCGAGCATCTCGTTTTCGCCTTTGTAAACCTTAACGGGGGCTATCCAGTCCACATGTTCCTGAATTTGGGCCATCCACGGTTTGCTGTAGGCTATGCCGCCGGTGAGGAGTATGGCGTCCACTTTGCCGTTCACCACTGCTGCCAGACGGCTGATTTCGAGCGATACCTGATAGCAGAAAGCATCGACAAGGAGTTTGCATTTGGGGTCGCCGGCGAGGGCTTTTTTCTCCACCTCGTAGGCATCGTTGGTGTTGAGGTACGCCACGAAACCGCCTTCGGCTGTGATCATTTTCTTGATTTCCTCTTTGGTATATTTTCCGCTGAAGCATACGTCGATAAGTTTGCTGGCGTTGATGGAGCCTGCGCGTGTGGGCGAGAAGGCGCCGAGGCCGCAGAGGGCGCGGTTCACTTCAACCACGCGGCCGTGTTTGTGGATACCCACGGAGACTCCGCCGCCGAGGTGGGCTATGATGAGGTTCATGTCCTCGTAGCGTTTGCCCTGCTCGCGGGCGTAGAGCTTGGCGGTCATTTTTTGGTTGAGGCAGTGCCAGATAACGCCTTCGCGGTGCGGGTCCATGTCGAACACAGGGTGGCCGGTGATACGGGCGTGGTCGGGACGTTCGTCAACGATGCCGGGGTCGGCGATATAGGCGTCGCCCAAGCCGATTTCCTTGGCGATACTGTCGGCGATGAGTGCGCCGAGGTTGCAGGCGTGCTTGCCCTGAATGCCTTCGTGGCACTCCTGTTTCATAAGCTCGTTTACACGGTAGGTGCCCGATTCGCAGGGACGGGTGAGGCCGCCGCGGCCCACCACGATGGCTATCTCGCCAGTAGATACGTTGTGCTTGGCCAGCATGTCGAGGATGGCGGCTTTGCGGTAGTCGAACTGGTCGGCTACTTCTTTAAAATTCTGAATCTCTTCGATGGGATGTTTGATGTTTTCGGTGAAAACCTCGTTCTCTCCTTCGTATATGGAAGCCTTGGTGGAGGTGGCTCCCGGATTGATTACCAAAGTGAATTTCTTTTCTGTCATATCGTTATATTATTTTTTTTCTGTCATTGTGGATTGCAAAAATACTTAATTTTTTCCATCTTTGCAACTCTTTTCGACCATCGGCCGGAAAAGTTTTCAGTATTTCAAGACAACCATCTGTCTTTCAATCGTTTTCGGTTTAATAAATACTACTCCGCCTCGGTTTCGATAAGCAACGACTTGATGTTTTGCACGCTGTTTTCTTCGCACACTATCCAAATCACATCGTCGGTAAGCATTATTTCGTCCGATTCGGGGTTCATCATCAGTTCGTCGTTGCGTTCGATGGCAATGACAAGGGCCTGGTAGTGCTCGCGGATGTCGGCTTTGCGTATCGAGATGCCGTTGAACGGATGGTTCTCGGTAATCTGCAATGAGTAGAGGTCCATCTGCTGACGCTTGGCGTCGGGCTTGATAAGCTCGTCCTCAATCTCCACAAGGGATTTAAGGGCCTGCACCTGCTCGTCGCTGCCGACGATGGTAATCTTGTCGGCGGGATAAAGTACTGTGTCGCGGTCGGGCAAGTTGATGACCGTTTTTCCGCGCGTTATGGAGACGATGTTCACCTCGTATTGCTCCCTGAGCTGTAGTTCTTTAAGGCTTTTGCCCACAAACTCGGAGTCGCTGCTTATCACCATCTGTTCGAGATAGAAGTTTTTGGCCTCCTTTTCGGGAATAAGCACGGGAGCCTGCTTTTTCTTCTCCTCCTGACGCACGTTGAGGTTGTGCATAAAACGCGACTCTATCTGCTGGTAGAAACGCAGTATGCCTTTGGAGTTGCGTATGAGATACACCGCAATAACCACAGCCACAATAACATAGCCCGTAGCAAGGTTGATATGCGACACCATCACCATACCTATAAAAAGGAAAGCGGCAATGTAACGCAGCAACGACAGCGACACCAGAAGTCCGTAGTTTATCTTGCGCTCCTGCAAAAGTTTCTTGAACAAGGTAAAGCCTTTGTTTTTCTTGCTCAGCAAGGCCCGCAGGAAAGGTGCCATCACCAAAAGGGTTATAACAGCCGACACCACACCGCCCCATACGCCATCTATCTTGCTGGTGATGAGTGGCTTGAGCAATAAGTTGGAAATCAACAATATGGCAGTGAGTATGGAACCGTAGATGGCCAGCACCGCCACCTGCGATTTCACATAGTTACGCATCTCGTTCTGCTGCTCCACACTCTTGGTGCCTGAACTGTAGCGGCTTAGCAACAGCTTGGCTTTTTCGGGGATATGTGGGTACACTTTGTTGTACACCGGCACCGAAAGGCGCATAAAGAAAGGCGTGAAGAAGGTGGTGATAATCGACACCGACACTATGATGGGGTACATAAACGGATCTATCACTTTGAAACTCAAGCCTAAAGTGGCGATGATAAACGAGAACTCACCTATCTGCGAGAAGCAGAAACCCGCCTGCATGGAGGTTTTCAAGTCCTGACCGGAGATTAGCACGCCCACAGTGGCGCTGAAACTCTTGATGAACATCACCGCCAAGGTTATCACCACAATGGGAAGCCAGTACTGCACCAGCACATGCGGGTCGATGAGCATGCCCACAGTGACGAAAAAGATGGCCCCGAACAGGTTTTTGATGGGGTTCACAAGGGTGTGAATCTTGTCCGCCTCGATGGTCTCGGCAAGGATGGAGCCCATCATAAAGGCACCCAGAGCCTCCGAAAATCCGGCCTTTGTGGCCAGATACACCATGCCGAAACAGAGGCCGATGGAGAACACCAGCAGCGTCTCCTCGCCCATCAGCTTGCGCGATTTCTGCAACAGCGTGGGAATCACGTAAATACCCACTATAAACCAGATTATCAGGAAAAACATCAGTTTTACAAGGCTGAACGCCAGCTGTATGCCGTCGAACGACTTACTCACTGATATTGTGGAAAGTACCACCAACAACAGCACCGCCACGAGATCCTCCACCACAAGCACCCCGAACACTATGTTGGTGAACTTGTGGCGTTTCATGTTCAAATCCTCGAAAGCCTTGATAATGATGGTGGTGGACGAGATGGAGAGCATACAGCCGAGGAAGATGCAGTTCATGTCCTTCCAGCCGATGATTTTGCCGATGGTGTAGCCCACGGTGAACATTATCACCAGCTCGGTGATGGCCGTTACCGCGCCCGTGGCACCCACTACTTTCAACCGTTTGAAACTGAACTCCAAACCCAAGGCAAAGAGCAGGAACACCACGCCTATCTTGCCCCACACGTTGATATCTGCCACATCGGTGATGCCCGGAAACAGGTTGAACGCCGGACCAATAAGGAAACCGGCCACTATGTAGCCGAGAACTACCGGCTGTCGGAGCCATTTGAAAATTATTGTGGTGAGACCGGCCGTTACAAGTATCAGCGCAAGGTCGGAAAACAAGGGGGGCAACGATTCCATAAATGCGTATCTCTATATTCGTATCTGTCAGTTACTTAGCACATCCTCCAAGTATTTCACAAACAGCGATGGAGAGATGAGAATAAAGTATAACGACAAAAGTGGGGGAAAAGTATGTGAGGAGGGGAATAGATTTTCAGATTCTCGGATTTTCAGATTATCAGAGGTGGGTGTGAGAAGATGTGAAGGTGTGAGTATTAAGGGTAATTTGGGTAGCGGAAATGGAAATTACATTTATAACTTTGATAGGCTACAATTATTTAAAATTGATATAAATCATATATAGGAGATTCTGTGTCAATGACATGTCCTATCTGTATAACTACTGAGTGGCTGTTGAGGGCTTTTGGCTGGTCGGGGATATCGACACCCAAACCGCCAAGTGCCCAGTTGAGGGAGCGGGTGAAGGGGTTGTGTGTGTGGTTGAACTCGTAATAGCCACTGATAAAGAACCTTTTGCTTATATAGCAATTGAAACCAGCCCTGAGACTGCCTGTAAGATACCATGCACTGCTTATATCTTTCATCCTTGTGAGTTTGAGAGCATCCCAACCAGCAAAGACTTCGAAGTTTTTTCCAAAAGGGTAATACAAACGCGGTGAAAACAGAAGTCCTATTAAACCAGCAGTAAAAGTCGCCGGCGACGCACCTCGGTTAACATACCCATAGAACCCAAAAGGATTGAAAGAAAAATAATTAGGACCAATAGTAATTTCCAAAAAATTAAAACCAAATGGAGCATCATCTTTAAAATGTAACGACGTTCTGCTCACCCAATAGGTTGAATTTGAATGATTGAGATATTGTACGCCTGTTGAGGCTGTAAGGCCTGTCCGAAAATAAGCAAGATCCTCATAATCCTTCTGTGCCTATGCCGTGGTGCAAAGAAGTGCCGCAATAGCAAGAGGGAGGATGAGACGGGGGATTTTTGGCATAGTTTAAAACTTTATATTCAGTACAAATGCTTTTTAAATAACGTCAAATGTTGGTGTTTATTGTCTCAGAACAGCCCGTACCCTATTTGTATCCCCACGGAGTGGCCGTTGAGGGTTTTGGGCTGGTCGGGGATGTTAACACCCAAGCCGCCAAGCGCCCAGTTGAGGGAGCGGGTGAAGGGGTTGTGGGTGTGGTTGAACTCGTAATAGCCGCTGATATAAAGATACTTGTTGACATAATAGTTGATGCCTGCCGTAAGACTGCCTGTAAGATACCATGCGCTGCTTATATCTTTCATTTTAGTTAGTTTGAAGGTATCCCAGCCGGCAAAGACTTCGAAATGTTTTCCCAAAGGGTAATAAAAGCGTGATGAGTTAATGTATCTCCATACAATAGAAGCATTGGATATTGGTCCTCCACCTTTACCCTCAATAATAAGACACAATGAAACACCTAATGGAATAGACGCTAAATATAATGGACTGTACGAAATATAATTAAATCCAAGAGAAATATCAAAAACATTACATGCATAATAATAATCGCGATACATCAGAGAAAAGCCACATGAATAGATTGAAGATTGATTGTTAAAGTATTGAACACCAATTACTTCAGTAAGACAATTTCTATAATAGAAGGGACTTTCACTAAATTTCGTTTCCTTCTGCGCCTGCACCGTGGTGCAAAGAAGTGCCACGAGGGCAAGAGGGAGGAGGAGACGGGGGATTTTTGGCATAATAAAAGTTGGTAAGTTATTTTTCGTGTTTTTGTTCGGTTATGCGTTCCTTGGCAATGGCAACAGCACGTTGAAGTTTTTCGGCAAGCAGTTTCTTATCAGGCAGTTGGGTATAATATTGGGCAACTTTTATAGGGCTGTCCTCTTCCAGCATCAGATATTCGACATGCTCGGTGTTGCCTTCGCTGCAAAGAATCAGACCGATGGGGGATTCCTCGCCATCGCGCCGTTCATTTTTGTCCAGATATCGCAGATACAGACGCATTTGCCCTTCGTATTCGGGCTTAAACTTGCCCAATTTAAGGTCGATGGCCACAAGTCGGTGCAACATCCGGTGATAAAACAGCAAATCGATGTAGTAATCCACCGCATCTACAGTAATGCGTTTTTGTCTCCCCAAAAAAGCGAAATCTGTGCCAATCTCGCACAAAAAATCCTGCATTTGCGAAACTATTGCCGATTCCAAGTCTTTCTCGGAAAAAGAATCCGGAAGTCCCAACATATCAAGAAAATAGCTGCTTCGGAACACAATATCCGGCTGAATGACGTTTTCCTCTTTCAGCTGCGAGAGTTCCTGCTGTATCAATTTCTCGGGCTTGCGACTTATGGCAGTACGCTCATATAGCTGCGAGTCGATTTTGGCATCCAGCGTGCGGGTATCCCAATGCTCGATGCGACACATCTCCATATAGAACTGACGCTCAAGCGGATCCTTTATATAGCATAGGGTTCTTATATGCGTCCAAGAGAATTGTCTCCGCACCGCGTAGACAATTTCGTCCTCGGAAAAAGTCTCCGCACAGCGTAGACAATGTAAAAGAGTTTTGTCACTCCATCCGTTTCCATACCGTTCGGTGAGCTTCTGAGCCAGGTTCTTAACTATTTGCTTGCCGTATTCCGCACGTTGGTTATACAGCACATCCTCTTTTATGCGTTTGCCCACATACCATTTGGTAAGGCACACCTCGGAATTGACATAAACGGCGACGCGCCTTCGGGCACCGTCGATAATGCCACAGACATCCGTAAAAAGAGTCGTCTCGTCAGGATTAATCTGCTTAATATTTCTTTCTTCGCTCATACAAAACAAATGCTTTTTGCATGAAAATAACGTCAAATGTTGGTGTTTATTGTCTCAGAACAGCACGTACCCTATCTATAACCCATTTATCATTAAGACTTCCCGGCATTTGAGATTGTCCAGACAGTGTCTGGATTTTTATTTCGCCTTGACTTTCAGAGTTTTGTAAAAAGGGTGCCCAAATACTTTTGGGACACCCTCGTTAAAAATTGTTCATTATGAAACAGTATTATTCCATCGGCCATACTGGCTGCAGGTTGCGGTCGCCGTAGGCGTCGTCAATCTTACTGATGGTAGGCCAGTATTTGTCGTCGTGCGGCTGCGGGAAGGCGGCTTTTTCGCGGCTGTAAGGCATATCCCATTCGCTGGCGCAAACCACCTGCATGGTGTGGGGTGCGTTGTAGATGGGGTTGTTCTTTTCGTCGCTCTTGCCGTCCATAATGTCGCGTATCTCCTCGCGGATGGCGATGAAGGCGTCGCACAGACGGTCGAGCTCGCTCAGAGGCTCACTTTCGGTGGGTTCCACCATAAGGGTGTTGTGCACGGGGAAAGCCACTGTGGGAGCGTGGAAACCGTAGTCCATCAGACGTTTGGCCACGTCGCCGACAGAAACTTTGAGGCTGAACTCGTTGAAATCGACGATCATCTCGTGGGCGCACATGCCCTGCTTGCCGGTGTACAGTATCTTGTAGTACGGTGCCAGACGTGCTTTGATGTAGTTGGCGTTGAGAATGGCGTGTTTGGTGGCTTCGGTGAGGCCGTTGCCGCCGAGCATCTTCAGGTAGCCGTAGGTGATGGGCAGGAGCATTGCGCTGCCGTAAGGCGAAGCTGACATGGCGTTGCCTTTTTCGCCGCCCACTTTAACCTGCGAGTGGCAGGGCAGGAAGTCGAGCAGTTTTGCCGAAACTCCGATAGGACCAACTCCGGGGCCGCCGCCGCCGTGAGGCATTGCGAAGGTCTTGTGGAGGTTCAGGTGACATACGTCGGCACCCATGAAGCCCGGCGAGGTGAGTCCCACCTGTGCGTTCATATTGGCTCCGTCCATATAAACCAGACCGCCGTTTTCGTGAACTATCTTGATGATGTCGAGGATGGCCTCTTCGAAAACGCCGTGGGTGGAGGGATAGGTAACCATCAGGCAGGCGAGGTTGTCGCGGTTTTCCTCGGCTTTAGCCTTGAGGTCGGCAACGTCGATTTCGCCCTCTTCGGTGGATTTGACAACAACCACGTTGAAACCGGCTTTTGCCGACGATGCGGGGTTGGTGCCGTGTGCCGAAGCGGGTATCAGACATACGTTGCGGTTGCCCTGACCGTTGGCGATGTGGTAGTTGCGTATCACGGTAAGACCTGAATATTCGCCGGCAGCGCCCGAGTTGGGCTGGAACGAAATTCCTGCAAAGCCTGTAATCTCGCACAGAGCCTTGTTCATGTCTTCGATCATTTCGAGATAACCCTCGGCCTGGTCGGCGGGAACGAAGGGGTGAATCTGGGTGAATTCGGGCCAGCTCAGCGGCAGCATCTCTGCGGCGGCGTTGAGTTTCATGGTGCAGGAGCCCAGCGGAATCATGGCGCGGTTGAGCGAGAGGTCTTTAACTTCGAGTTTCTTCATGTAACGCATCATCTCCGTTTCGCTGTGGTAGGTGTTGAAAACGGGATGGTCGAGGAACGACGAGGTACGTTTCAGCGAAGCGGGGATTTTGTCGTCGTTGCAGCCGCAGTTGGCACCGCCGCAAACGATGGGTTCGGCTTTTTTGCCGGCGGCTTCGGCCAGCACGTCAACGATGGCTTGCAGGTCGGCTTTCGAGGTGGTCTCGTCGAGGCTTATGCCGATGCATTCGTCGCAGATATAGCGGAAGTTAATCTTGTGTTCGAGGGCTATCTTGCGCACCACGTCGGTTTTGACGGGGCATTGCACTGCCAGAGTGTCGAAGAAATAGCGGTTGTGCTGTTTGTAGCCGTATTTCTCCAGTTCGGAGGCGAGTTTCTTGGCCATTTTGTGGATGTTGTTGGCGATGGCGAGGATACCCTCTTTGCCGTGCCAAGCGGCGTAGAAACCGGCCATGATAGCCACCAGTGCCTGCGAGGTGCAGATGTTGGAAGTGGCTTTCTCGCGTTTGATGTGCTGTTCGCGCATACCCAGAGCCATACGCAGGGCTTTGTTGCCCTTGGCGTCGATGGTCCAGCCGATGATACGTCCGGGGAAGGCGCGTTTGAAGGCCTCGGTGCAGGCGAAATAGGCTGCGGAAGGACCGCCGAAGCCCATGGGGATACCGAAACGCTGTGTGGTGCCGAAAACGCAGTCGGCGCCGAGTTCGCCGGGGGCCTTGAGCAGAGCCAGGGCCATCAGGTCGGCGGACATACCCACAAAAATGCCTTTAGCCTTGGCGTCGGCAATAAACTGGGTGTAGTCGGTGATTTCGCCCCATTGGTTGGGATATTGCAGGATGGCGCCGAAATAGGTGGCGTCGAGCTGTATTTCGGAGACTTTTCCAACAACAACTTCTATACCGCGGGGAGCGGCGTTGGTGCGGATAACGTCGATGGTCTGGGGGAACACGTCGTCGGCAACGAAAATTTTGCATACGTTGTCCTTAACGGCCTGACGCGAGCGCGTGTTGTAGAACATCAGCATACACTCGCCGCCGGCAGTGGCTTCGTCGAGCAGCGATGCGTTGGCCAACGGCATCTTGGTCATATCGGCGACCATGGTCTGGAAAGTCATAAGGGCTTCCAAACGACCTTGCGAGATTTCTGTCTGATAAGGAGTGTAGGCGGTGTACCAGCCCGGATTTTCGAAAACATTGCGCAGTATCACGGCGGGGGTTATGGTGTTGTAATAGCCCATGCCGATGTAAGTCTTGTAAATCTTGTTCTTCGATGCCAGAGCCTTGACGTGGTTCAGGAATTCGTACTCGTTGATGCCGTCGGGCAGATTCAACGGTTTGGGCAGACGGATGGCTGCCGGAACGGTTTTGTCGATAAGTTCGTCCATGGACGACACTCCGATGGCTTTAAGCATCTTTTCCTCGTCCGCAGACTTGGAAACGCCATTGTGGCGCGGTGTGAAATTATTGGTAATCATTATTTTACTGTTTATTTTTGTTTATAAACTTATTTTTTTCAGCGTTGCAAATGTACGTATTTTTTTTGATAGTTGAGGGATTTTTCAAACGATTTAAAATCTAACACGCAGAAAAGCATAATAGACGAAAAACAAACCAAGTACTAAACCTATTATAGATGTAATCAATCCAGCCGTTGCCATGCCTGAACCCAAGTATTTCGAAGGAGCATTTTTATACATTTTTTTTGCCTTTATAGAAAATATCAGTCCAAATATGGCAATTAAAACAGCTGCAATCGAAGTAACTTTTATATTCGATAAACTCCAGAATTGGTTCAATGAGCAGATTCCACATATCATTCCATTTCTAGAATCCGACAGAACTTTTTTTTCTTGGTTTTTGATTGTTTCTTGCATATTTAGTATTTTCGTTATGTTTATTAACAAACTGCAAATTTACACTTTTTTTTCGGATTAGCAAAATGCAAAAATGTATTCCGCTATAGGGCACAAAAAAAGAGACGTTTCGGGAAACGTCTCTACATCTCAAAACAATATCTGTCAGCCTTTTATCAACTCATAGCCAACATTTCGGCCTTTGTCGTCGGTTTTGCGCAATATGCCCTTAGCCTCCAAATCTTGAATATCACGAAGGGCTGTGGCCTGCGACGATTTGGTCATCTTAGCCCATTTGCCGGTGCTCAGTTTCCCCTCAAAACCGTCCCAAAGACGGTTAATCATCTTTATCTGCCTATCGTTCAGTACTTTGTCGCGATGCCGCTGCCAAAAAAGTGCCTTATGCAATACCTGCGTAGTACGCTCGTGGGCGGTGTCGATTGCGTACTCCAACGTCTGCAAAAACCACATAAGCCACTGGGTGATGTCGAGGCCGTGCTTGCCTGTGTATTCCAATGTGTCGTAGTAAGAGTTTTTATTCCTCAGTATAGCCGCCGACATGCTGTAAAAGCGTTTGGGCTGTCCGTCGGCACGTGCCAGAAGCATATCGGTGAGGGTGCGCGTAAGCCTGCCGTTGCCGTCGTCGAAGGGGTGGATATTGACAAACCACAGATGTGCTATTCCGGCCTTAAGCAAGTCATCTACAGGACTTTCCTCGTTGAACCATTGCAGGAATTTCCGCATTTCCTCGGTCACCCTGTCCGACGGCGGGGCCTCGTAGTGCACACGTTCCCTGCCCATGGCACCGCTCACCACCAACATTGGCTCGTCGCCTGTGCGGTAGGCACTTACGGTTATCGGCGTGATGCCACTCCGGCCAGTGGGGAAAAGCGCCGAATGCCAATTGAAAAGGCGTTCCTCGGTCAAAGGCTCGTCGGCGTGATTAACGGCATCCATAAGCACCTGCACCACGCCCTCGCTGTAATGGTCGGTGCCCGCAGCTCCCGACAAATCGATGCCCAAATGCCTCGCCACGGACGAGCGTATGTGTTCTTTGTTGAGCAAAAGGCCTTCTATCTCGGCGTTTCGCAGAACATCCTCGGTGAGCGCGTCCAACGACGAAGCCGACTGCGTCTCGAATCCAAGGCTGTCCATCATTCCAACCAAACGGCCTTGCTTTTCGTGTACACGTGCCAAAAGTCCAATCAAACTGCTGTCGTTCCAACAAAAATGAGGCCATTGCGCATATTGCCATATCCATACAGGGTGTGCCATAATAATTGCTTTAATTTTTGATATGATTATCGACTTTTTTCGCTGCAAAATTACAAAAATTATTGCAATTTTCCAAATTTGATGTAAAAAAAGGTGTTATTCGCTTCATTTTTTGACGTGATTATATAATAAAGCACCCTTCTGTTTCGTCCTTTTTTCACCGCAAAGGGGTAACTTAACAACTGCACAAAAAAAAAGAGACGTTTCGGGAAACGTCTCTAATGTGATGGTGTAAAAAAACTGTTATTTGGCGTTGTAGAAGACGAACTTGCCGTCGAACACGTCGATAACGATATTGTCGGAGCGGTTGATCTTTTCCTCCAGTATCTCGCGCGAAAGCTCGTTGAGTATCTCTTTCTGTATCACACGTTTCACCGGTCGGGCACCCATTGTGGGGTCGTAGCCTATACGTGCCAGCTCGCTGATGGCCTCCTCGGTGGTGGAGATTAGTATATCGTTGGCTTCCAGTGTTTTGGCAACGTTATTCATCTGTATCCGCACCACGTCCTTTATCTGTTTCTGCGTAAGCGGACGGAACATTATTATTTCGTCGATACGGTTGAGAAATTCGGGACGGAGGCTTTTCCGCAACAGTCCAAGCACCTCGTTCTTAGTCTCTTCGATGACGTATTCGGAGTTTATCTCGTCGATGTTGGCAAGTTTTTCCTGAATGACGTTGGAGCCCATGTTGGAGGTCATGATGATGATGGTGTTCTTGAAATCGGCCACACGTCCTTTGTTGTCGGTCAGTCGGCCGTCCTCCAGCACCTGCAGCAGTATGTTGAACACGTCGGGGTGGGCTTTCTCTATCTCGTCGAAAAGCACTATGGAGTAGGGTTTGCGGCGCACGGCCTCGGTAAGCTGGCCGCTCTCGTCGTAGCCCACATATCCCGGAGGCGCTCCGATGAGTCGCGACACGGAGTGACGTTCCTGATATTCGCTCATGTCGATACGCACCATCATATTTTCGTCGTCGAAAAGCACCTCGGCCAACGATTTGGCAAGCTCCGTCTTTCCCACGCCGGTGGTGCCGAGGAAAATGAACGAGCCGATAGGCCGTTTGCTGTCGCTAAGTCCGGTACGGTTACGACGTATAGCGTTGGAAATCACCTCGATGGCTTCGTCCTGCCCCACCACACGTTTGTGCAGTTCGGTTTCGAGGTTGAGCAGACGCTCGCGCTCGCTCTGCAGCATACGGGTTACGGGAATGCCAGTCCATTTGGCCACTATCTCGGCAATCTGTTCGCTGTCCACCTCCTCGTTGATCATGGCGGAGTCCACCTGCAGCTCTTTGAGTTGCTGTTTCAGCTCGTCAACGTGACGTTCGGCGTTCTTTATCTTGCCGTAGCGCAGTTCGGCCACCTTGCCGTAGTCGCCGGAGCGTTCGGCCTGTTCGGCTTCGAACTTGTACGACTCGATGTTTTTCACCTCCGTTTGGATGTTCTCCACCACAGTTTTCTCCGACTGCCATTTGGATTTCAGGCGGTTACGTTCTTCCGAAAGGTTGGAAATCTCCATCGAGAGGTTGTGCAGTTTTTCCTCGTCGTTTTCGCGGCGTATGGCCTCGCGTTCTATCTCCAGCTGGCGTATCTTACGTTCTATCTCGTCGAGTTCCTCGGGCACGGAGTCTATCTGCAGACGCAGACGTGCGGCGGCCTCGTCGATAAGATCGATGGCCTTGTCGGGAAGAAAACGGTCGCTGATGTAGCGGTGCGACAGCTCGGCGGCGGCTATGATGGCCTCGTCCTTGATACGCACTTTGTGGTGCACCTCGTAGCGTTCCTTCAGTCCACGCAGGATGGAGATGGTGTCGGCCACGTTGGGCTCGTCGATGAGCACGCTCTGGAAACGGCGTTCCAAAGCTTTGTCCTTTTCAAAATACTTCTGGTATTCCGCCAAGGTGGTGGCGCCAATGGCACGGAGCTCGCCACGGGCAAGGGCGGGTTTCAGTATGTTGGCCGCGTCCATGGCCCCTTCGCCGCCGCCGGCACCCACAAGGGTGTGTATCTCGTCGATGAAGAGGATGATGTCGCCGTCGGCTTCGTTGATTTCGCGGATAACGCTTTTCAGACGTTCCTCGAACTCGCCTTTATACTTGGCACCGGCGATAAGTGCGCCCATGTCGAGGGAGTAGAGGGTTTTGTTTTTCAGATTTTCAGGCACGTCGCCGCTAACGATACGGTGTGCAAGGCCTTCGGCGATGGCCGTCTTACCAACACCCGGCTCGCCTATGAGTATGGGGTTGTTCTTGGTGCGTCGGCTGAGTATCTGCAGCACACGGCGTATCTCGTCGTCGCGGCCGATGACGGGGTCGAGCTTGCCGGCCTGAGCCAGCTGGTTGAGGTTTTTGGCGTATTTGTTGAGGGCGTTGAAGGTGTTCTCGGCGCTCTGCGACGTAACTTTGGAGCCCTGCCGCAGGTCGGCGATGGCTTTCATCAGGTCCTTTTCGGTAACGCCGGCGTCCTTCAGCATCTGCGAAACGTTGTCGCCCGCTTGGAGCAGACCCACAAGCAGGTGCTCGAGCGACACAAACTCGTCTTTCATGTCGGTGGCCTTCTGGTTGGCCTTCACAAGGGCGGTGTTGGCCGCCGAAGAGAGGTACATGGAGCCGCCGGCCACCTTGGGCAACGAGTCGAGGAGACTGTCCACAGCCCTGCCGAGGTTGACCACGTTAACCTCCATTTTCTTCAGCAGGAAAGGCGTAACGTTCTCATCCACGGTAAGTATGCCCTTGAGCAGGTGCGCAGTCTCGATAGCCTGATGCTGACGCGAAACGGCTATCTCCTGTGCTTTCTGCACGGCTTCTTGTGCTTTGATTGTAAAATTGTTAAGATTCATACGGTTATATCATTTTATTTGGTTCGTACTTATTTTTATTGTTTTTTCAAAGAAATAGGAAGCAAAAAGCGAGCCAACACCACCGTTACGACAATTTGACAGCATAACAAAAGCGGACGATGACAAAAAGTCAGGGGCTGAGGATTGGAATTTTCCCCATTAAACACCAAATTATAAACCAACAGTTCAACAATCTCAACACGGTTCACAAAAATTTAAAAAAAAATCGTAACTTTGCAGACGCAAAACCCACGAACGTATTCACTCGAAATTACAACAAGGGAGTTATGACAAAACACATATCGACAAAGGAGAAGGCAAGGCACCGGGTGTTGGCGACAGTACTGGTGTTGTTGTTTGCAATGCCTTTGTTGACACGCTCCCAGACTATAGTGGACACCCTTCCCTACTGCTGCGATTTCGAAGACTCCACGGAACGCGCGCAATGGCGTTTCGCCAACGTAAGGCTTAACGCTTGGTATATCGACACCGCTGTAAGAAGCGGCGGGCAATACTCCATGTATATCTCCACAAACTACGGCATAAACAACTTCGCCTACAGGGATCCCGCCGTGTCGTACGCCTACCGCCGCATGCACATCCCGGCAGGGCTTTACGACATAAGTTTCGACTGGACCTTTCTTCCCGACGGACGGTGCATTCCCGCATATTTTTCTTATTTCAAGATTTTTCTTATCCCCGACGGCACCACATTTGCTGCCGACACACTCTTGAGAGGTCTTTCGAACCACACCCTGCCCAGAGGAGCCATCTCCATCGACGAGAACTGCGAATTCGGATGCAGCACCACATGGAAACGATTTATCAACGCTCACGTGCAGGTGCCGAGGACAAACAATTACTACCTTGTGTTTTGTTACGTGCGTCCCATCACATCTGACTTCAGACAATACCCGCCGGCCATTGACAATATTTGCGTCACACCCGTTACCTGCTACCCTCCACAGGCCTTGTCGCGCAGGACTTTGCCTGGCGGTTGCGTGAAATTGTCGTGGGACGACTACAACCTGCCCCGCTGCACAAGCTGGGAGGTGGAATACGGTCCGACGGGATTTCCGCACGGACACGGCACCACGGTGGTATGCAACACTGACACCGTAACGGTTTGTGGACTTCTGGACGATAACATATACGATTTCTATGTGCGGGGCATCTGTGGCAACTACGACACAACGCCCTACAGCGAGGTTCTGAGGATGCGTTACCGCGACGAACAGAACCTGTGCCTCGAATTCGACGACATCAAAAACCCCAATGTCATCTGCACCTACGGCCAGTACGAGTATTATATGTCGTACAGCGACTTTTACAAGGGTCCATACGCCGATACGGGCGTGATCAACTACGGTCCGAGCCATCACGGCGACTCGCTGACCGGCATTCACGGCAGTCGGCACACTGTACATACCGACCCCAACGAGACCGACTACCGTTCGGGAAACAGGCTGCGCACGGTGCCTCCAAACGAATGTTCGTCGGTGAGGCTGGGGTGTGTGTACGGCAAACGTATCTGCCAGAGCATAGGGTACAAGATACATGTGGACACCAGCGTGGCCGACCTGCTGATAGCGCAATACGCCTGCGTGCTGCAAAATCCCTCGGGGCACAGTCCAGACCGCAAGCCGCGTTTCACATTGGAGATTCTGGACCGTTACGGCACGGTTACCGACTCCATCTGCCTGAACTACGATTTTTCGGGCAACGACCTTATTGCCGACACCACGTGGCTTTACGGCATCGACAGCAGCACCTATTGGCGCGACTGGACGAGAGCCGGCGTTAACCTGGCACGTTACAACGGACAGACGCTGACCGTGCGGCTAACCACCTTCGCCTGCGGACAGGGTGCGGACGAACACTTCGGATACGGATATTTCAACCTCCGATGCTACAAGTCGGACATAAAGGTGGAGGTGTGCGGTCCCGACATAGCCACCGACATGGCACTGTTCACCGCTCCGCCGGGGTTCCGCTACCACTGGCACACCCCAGCCGACACCACTTTCTCGTCCACAGACCAAGCCATCATGGTGCCACTCGACAGAAAACTTTACCACTGCGACATATTCCTTGGCGACTCGCTGTGCAAATTCACAAAAACCGTGGTGTCCTCGCCCGACCTTGTGGAACGCAAATACATCCACGCGGGATTCCTCTATACCACCGACTCGCTGAGCTGCACCCCGCGCTTCGCCGTGATGAACACCAGCTACTCGTCGAACTACGCCCAGACCAACATAGCCCACGACTGCGATTTCTTTGAATGGGACTTCGGCGACAGCACCTATTCTTCCGACGAGAATCCCCAAACTCACTACTACCAGGGCTTCGGGCCGTATGTGGTGACGCTCATCGCCGGAAGGACCGACATAGGATGCTACGACACCATCGTGGATACAATACACTTCTTTCCCGGAGTGCTGCACGTCATCAACGCAAGTGTATGCGAAGACAGCGGCTATATGTTTGGCACCGAAAGACTTAACACCACCGGCATCTACCATAGGATATTCCCCAGCGACACTGCCTGCGACACCACGGTGGAACTGCACCTGAAAGTGCGAAAACCGCCTGAAATACAGATTATTGGCGAGAACATCCACTGCAAAGTGGGGATTGGCACGCTGACGGTGATTACCAACGGCAACGACATCAACTGGTCGTCGAATCCCTACGACAGCACCCTTGCCAGCCACCAACACGACACCTCCTTTGTGGTGCCGCGCAGAGTGCCCACGATTTACACCGTTGAGGTGGACACCTTACCGCGAACGTTCTCCTGCAAGGCCATAGCCAGCATCATGGTGGACACCCCGACGTATATCGAAGCGTCGTACCGGATGTCGCCCAAGGTGATTTCGGCAAAAAATATGCAGATAAAATACTCCGACTACTCGTTGGGATATGTCTTCGACCGCCAATGGACTTTCCACGAAA
>JAEEGH010005229.1_pt1 | contig 32758 bp, 27 predicted proteins | sample 9134181 | NCBI WGS metagenome assembly JAEEGH01 (sample SAMN16246544, study PRJNA631951) | gut metagenome | biome: gut microbiome; feature: rumen; material: DP-attached | host: Bos | place: Iran: Karaj | collected 2018-10
GGGTTGGAATATGGTTCATTTTTTTCAGTCGGCTTTGCTTTCAATTTGTTCTGTGTTGGGAATGTCAGCCTGCAGCTCGGTTGATTCCTCGTATGAACTTCAGAATGTCTCGGAACCCATTGCCGGTCAGTTTGTAGGTAAAAACTATTCCAAACGGTCTGACTTCAAACCGGGACCGTGGAATATCGAACTTAATGAGAAACTGCTGAGAATAGAACGCACAACCTCTGATGATGCCAGAGAGAAGATTGTCCAAAATCTTCGCAATGCGGTACTCAGCATTGAAACAGCGTATCCGGATCTTACCCTTCCTGCTCTGCTTCAGATAGCCGGAGCCGCCAGACAGCTTGCCAGCAGTCAGAAGGAAAAGGAGGCGCAGAAGATAATGGAACAGTTTAAAAAGCGCTATTCCGATGATGTTCTTGACAAATTCTTTGAAGTTCACAGTAAACTGGTGTGGGCAATCCTCAGTGTGGAGCCGGCAACCAATGTGGATGATCTGATTGTGAAGCAGATTGCACTTCTTTCACTGTCCGGACGTGACTCCCAGAAGGAATATACCGGGCTTAAACTTGATATCTCCAATCAGAGAATGATGAGTTACCAGGCCCGCAATCTGCTGGCGGAATCCAGTGCGGAACTGGCTCAGATTGAAGATCTGTCATCTTACGGCACAGTCAAGCCGGTGGAACTGGCACAGATGTACACCGGGATTAATAATTTCTTCCTGAAAAACTATACTGCAGCGGCAACCACTTTTATCACTGCCGATGAATATACCAATAAGGGTAGTGACTACTATCTGTACAACAAACTGCATCTTTATGCTGTTATCGCCCGTTTAAACTGGCCGGAGGCCCGTGCTTTTCTTAAAAGGGTGGAGGAGTCGGTTACCGATGAAAAAATGCGGGACTCCTGGGCGTTTTCCATCATTCACGCCATCAATACCATGGATTTCACCACACTCATGAACAGGGTGGATACTCTTGACGATACCGAAAACAAGAGTGTAAGAGCTGAGAATTTGTGCGAGGCCTACTATTACGTGGGCATGGATCTGTACAACCGCGGCCAGAATGAACTGGCAAAGATTTTCTTTGTAATGAGCAAGGCACAGCACGTACCGTATTTTATGGAGTACACTATGTCCGATCTGGCTCTCAAACGTTACTACAGCGGTGACAGTGACAGAACTGGTGAAACAGCCGCTGCCGGTCAGGAAGCCGGAGAGACTGCTGAGGAACAGGAAGGCACAGTACCGTCTGAAGGCAGTGACGGACAGCCGTCCGGAGAGAAAACAGATTTAAAGAATAGCAACGAAGAGCAGAATAACAAGAAATGAACCAAATTTTTCAAGACAATCTCCTGGAGATGGTTGATATTGTCCTGATCAATACTTCTCATCCCGGCAATATCGGATCTGCCGCCCGTGCCATGAAGACCATGGGCCTTTCGAAACTGGTGCTTGCCTATCCGGAAAATCAGGTTGATGAACAGTCCTACGCACTGGCTGCCGGAGCCGGTGAAATTTTGGATAATGCAAGAGTTGCCTCCACGCTGTCAGAAGCCCTGGAGGATTCGACGGTAATAATAGGGGCATCAGCACGCCGCAGAACCTATGAACGCACACTGCTGGAACCGCATGAGGCCGGAGCTCTGATTGTAGCAAGCGCTCTTGAGGGCAGGAAGGTTTCTCTGATGTTCGGATGCGAACGTACCGGACTTACCAATGAGGAACTTGAAGTCTGTCACTATCATGTCACCATCCCTGCAAATCCTGAATACTCATCACTCAACCTTGCCATGGCGGTTCAGGTGCTGACCTATGAAATCCGTCAGGCCTATCTGAAATACCTTGGAACGGATCCGATGAAGGAGGAAATCGTTCATACTTCGGAGAAATATCTGGATAAGGAGCAGCCGGCATCGGGAGACGAAATTATCGGATTCCATCAGCACCTTGAGGAAGTTCTTCTTCTGACCGGATTTCTTCATGAAAACAACCGAGGCAGCATTATGCGCAAGATCAAGCGGATCTTTTCCCGTCCATACCTGACCAGGGATGATGTCAATATCCTTCGCGGAATCCTTTCCTCTGTTACCAGAACTGTAGGTCATACCAATGAATAAACCTGTATATATGGATTATGCAGCCACCACGCCGGTCGACCGCCGTGTGGCTGAAAAAATGTTTGAATGTCTGACTGTTGACGGCAATTTCGGTAATCCGGCCTCCCGTTCACACCGCTACGGATGGCTTGCCGCCGAGGCGGTGGATATTGCCCGCAACCAGATTGCTGATCTCATCGGGGCTGATCCCCGGGAGATTATTTTTACCTCAGGTGCCACCGAATGTGACAACATGGCACTTAAGGGAGTGGCCTTTGCTGCAAAAGATCGCGGCAATCACATCATTACCAGCCGCATAGAGCACAAGGCGGTGCTTGACACCTGCAGATACCTGGAAACCCAGGGTTTTGAAGTGACTTACCTGCAGCCCGACCGCAACGGAATTATTTCATTGCAGAGTGTGGCGGATGCGCTGACAGACAGAACCATTCTGGTGAGTCTGATGCATGTCAACAATGAAATCGGAACTGTCTGTGACATTGAAGCTGTAGGTGAAATATGTCATGAACGAAATATTCTGTTCCACAGCGATGCCGCCCAGAGTCTCGGCAAGGAACCCATTGATGTAAACAGACAGCATCTCGATCTGCTGTCGATGTCGGGACACAAAATCTACGGACCGAAAGGGATCGGCGCAATGTATGTACGCCGTCAGCCTAAAGTTGATCTGGTTCCGGTGATTCACGGAGGTGGGCATGAACGAGGATACCGCTCGGGAACTCTTCCTACCCATCAGATCGTGGGAATGGGTGAGGCCTGTGCCATCCTGGCGGAAAATTTTGCAGAGGAGACGGCAAGGATCAGAACACTGCGCGATAAACTGCTGAAGAAACTTTTGACTCTGCCCGGTGTTACCGTGAACGGAACCATGGAACATAGAGTGTGCGGAAATCTGAATGTTTCCTTCAGCGGGGTTGACGGGGACACCTTCCTGTCATCACTTACTGATCTTGCTGTATCTTCAGGTTCCGCCTGTACCTCGGCCAGCATGGAGCCTTCCTATGTTCTGACTTCAATCGGGGTTCCGCGCGATTTGGCATACAGTTCAATCAGATTCTCTCTCGGCCGTTTTACCGAAGAGGAGGATCTAAACAGAGCTTTCATGGCGGTGACTAAATCTCTCGCCGCATTGAGATAGGAGATATGATGAATAAAGCAACACTGAAGGTTTTGCTTACCGACAAGGTTTATGAGGGGGTATGGGGCAGTGATCCCCTGGTTACCGTTGAAAATGAATGCGCCTATATCCATCTGACACCGGCGCACTGCGAACTGTCCAGTGTAGCTGCTGCCGGACGAACACTCGATTCCATGGGGTTCAAGAATGTCACCCCGTCAGGCGAAGGCTGGGATTTTGAAAGGATCTATGCCTTTGTAACCGGCTATAATGCCGCATTTGACAAGAATTTTGTTCAGCTTGCAGGATTTGATGATCCGAAGCTGGTCAGGGAGCTTAACCGATATATAACTGTATTTGACTGGTTGAAGTTTGAAATAAACTCACCGGCTTCAGAGCTTGATCCGGAACAGTTTGCCCAGGACTGCGAGGATTTCCTTGCAGACTGCGGAGCCGGAGAGACTCTGACCATGAAGACGGTTTTTTATGATGATCTTCTTGAAAACGGCTACGTGGGCACTGAAGCGGTGGGCCGCGGCTCAGAATGCAAATCATGTGTATTCATCGCTGAATACAATCCGCAGCATACTGATACTGTGGATGTGGCACTGGTCGGAAAAGGGATAACCTTCGATTCCGGCGGATACAGTCTTAAATCCGCCGACGGCATGCTGCTGATGAAATCTGATATGGGCGGAGCCGCAACCGCGGTGGCTGCTCTCGGTCTGATGATCCTGCGCGGACTTCCGTATCATGTGAAACTGGTGATCTGCTGTGCTGAAAACATGGTAAGCGGTTCATCCTACAAGCCAGGCGATCATTTGGAATATCCAAACGGCGTTACCGTTGAAGTTCTCAATACCGATGCCGAAGGCAGACTGATCCTGGCTGACGGTCTGATTGAAGCCCAGAAGTCAAAACCTGAACTTCTGATTGACGTGGCCACCCTTACCGGAGCGGCCAAGGTCGCTCTGGGCCGCGACTACAATGCAGCGCTGAGCTTCGATGAGAAACTGTCCTTCCTGTTCAAGAAGAGTGCCGAACAGGAGCATGAAAGAGCCTGGCCTCTTCCGCTTGACAGATTCCACCGCAACCTGGTGAAGGGCGTGAACACCGACATCGTAAATTCCGTATCTGCTGAAGGAACTGCAGGTGCAAGTACCGCCGCCGCCTTCCTTTCATATTTTGTAAACGAAGGGCAGCAGTGGCTTCACATAGATCTCGGAGCCTCCTTCCAGAAGTGCGCCAACCAGTTCTATGCACCGGGGGCCAAGGGGCACGGATTCAGAAGTATTGTCAGGTTCATTGAAAATGTGATCGGACAGGGAAATACAGCAAAATAAACGGCATAAATGTGTGCACAGTTAACTATTTTGAAGGTTGAGAGTTGATTTATTCCATGTTTCTAAGCAAAATAGTTAAAATTTTTAGACTGACACAAGTTTATAGCACGAGAGGTGAAATATTATGGGTATTGAAAGAACATTATCAATTATTAAACCGGATGTTGTTGCAAGAGATTTAATCGGTGATGTATACCACCGCTATGAAAATGCAGGTTTGAGAATTATTGCAGCTAAAATGGTACATCTTCGTCCTGAGCAGGCTATGCGCTTTTATGCTCAGCACCGCAACAAGAAGTTTTTCATGGAGCTTGTTGACTATATGATTTCCGGACCTGTAATGATGCAGGTGCTTGAAGGAGAGGATGCGGTAAGAAAGCACCGCGAAATCATCGGTGATACTGATCCGAAAAAGGCAAGAACCGGTACCATCCGTTCCGACTATGCCCACAGTGTGGAGGAGAATGCTGTTCACGGATCTGATTCCGTAGAAACCGCTCAGGAGGAAATCTCTTTCTTCTTCTCTGAAAGCGAAATCTGTCCGCGAACCAGGTAGGCCGATGTCAGAACTGGTAAAGGAACAGGTCAACCTGCTTGACTTCAATAGAAAATCATTGCGCCTTTTTCTGGCGGATATAGAAGAAAAACCGTTTCGAGCCGATCAGATCATGAAGTGGATCTACCGCTACGGGTGTGATGATTTCGACTACATGACTGATCTCAATAAGAATCTGCGCGCAAAACTGAAGGAACTGGCTTATATCAAGGCAGTGGACATCAGTTGCGAGCAGCGTTCCTCCGACGGTACCATCAAATGGGCCATGGATGTCGGTGACGGACAGGAGATCGAATCTGTTTATATTCCCGAGGATGATCGCGCGACACTGTGCATATCAACCCAGGCCGGATGTCCTCTCAACTGTGCTTTCTGCTCAACCGGAAAGCAGGGGTTCAACCGCAACCTGCGGGTGAGTGAAATCATCGGACAGGTGTGGCGTGCCACCAAGGTTCTCGGATTTACCAACAAAACCGCTGAACGGGCCATCTCGAATGTGGTTCTGATGGGTATGGGTGAGCCGCTGCTTAATCTCAAGAATACCGTGGAGGCCACGGATATTATGCTGGATGACTACGGTTTCGGACTGTCGAAACGCCGTGTCACCATTTCAACAGCAGGTATCCCGCCGGCTATCGATCAGCTTTCTGAAATGACTGACGTTGCGCTGGCGCTGTCTCTGCATGCGCCGAATGATGAGCTGCGCTCCAGAATAATGCCGGTAAATGAGCGTTATCCGCTCAAGGACGTGATGGATGCGGTGATCAGGTACAACAACAAATCCACCGCCAATCACGGCAGAATAACCATTGAATACATTCTTCTGTCCGGTTTCAATGATAATGAGGAGAATGCCCACGAACTGGCGAAACTGCTCGAGCGGATCCCGTGCAAGATTAATCTGATCCCGTTCAACCCGCATCCGGGCAGCGAGTTTAGAAAACCGAGCAACAACAGAATCAATCATTTTGTCAAGATCCTGATGAGTTACGGGTTTACCGTGGTAATCCGCAAGACCCGCGGTGATGATATCGATGCGGCATGCGGACAGCTGGTTGGTGATATTGAAAACAGAATGAGAAATTTTGATAATCTTCAGCAGATTTCCGGAGTGGAGAAAAGCTGATCCTTACGCCGTATACAGCGGTTTGTTACACCAGTATATTGAAGTCCCGCACTGCGGGATTTTCTGTTTTCTGAAACTGTGAAGAGGTTTTGCGGCTGATCAGACGGATCAGATTTTCAAGACCCCGTCATAATCGTTTTACGGTTCAAATTAAAATTACCGCCTTTGTCAAAAAAATTCAAAACTATGCTAAAATGGTTCAAATTTTCAGTTTATTGTAAGGTTTTGTTTTTGTAAAGGGAGACAATATGTCATTTGCTTTAGTGGGCGATATTGGTGGTACCAATGCCCGTTTTTCACTGTGTGATATTGAAAACGGTGAAATTTCCAATACCAAGGTTTATTCAGGTCTTAAGTTCGATACTCTGGAGGCATGCGCAAAGCAGTATCTGGCTGATGTGAATGCTTCTGTAGAACATGCCTGTATTGCAATCGCATGCCCTATTATGGGGGACTGGGTGCAAATGACCAATCACACCTGGGCATTTTCCATTGCTGAAATGAAAAAGAGCATGGGTCTGACCACTCTCGAAATCATCAATGATTTTACCGCTGTTTCCATGGCTATTCCTGCGCTCAAGGATGAAGACAAGGTTAAACTCGGCGGTGGTGAGCCTCAGAAGGATCGTCCGATTGCCATCTACGGTGCCGGAACCGGTCTGGGTGTGGCACATCTTATCAATTACAACGGGATCTGGATCCCTCTTCCAGGCGAAGGCGGTCACGTTGACTTTGCTCCTCACAATGAAGAGGAGGATCAGCTTCTGCTTCAGCTCAGAAAGGTATTCGGTCATGTTTCCTGTGAAAGAATTCTGTCAGGTCCGGGCCTGCTGAATATCTACAATGCCATGGCAAGATGCGCCAACCGCGAACCTCAGAACTACGAGCCGAAGGATATTACTGAACATGCCATCAATAAAACCGATGATGACTGCGTTAAGGCATTTACTCTGTTCTGCACTCTGATGGGACGTTTCGGCGGCAACCTGGCACTTAACATCGGTGCCTTCGGCGGTGTTTATATTGCCGGCGGTATAGCTCCTCGTTTTGTTGAATATTTCAAGGATTCCAAGTTCCGTGCCGCCTTTGAAGACAAGGGACGTTTCAACAAATATCTGTCAAACATCCCTGTTTACATTGTAACCCACAACAGCGTTGGTCTGCTGGGAAGCGGTGTTTATCTGAGACAGAAACTCGGTAAAAAGATTTAATCGGGAGACAGACTATGAGAAAGAATTTCGGTGCCAAACCATGGGTATTTCCAATGCCTGTATTTATTGTAGGAACTTATGATGAGAACGGTGTTCCTGATGCCATGAATGCAGCCTGGGGCGGGATCGCTGACGATACCAGGGTTGTGCTCTGTCTGAGTCCTGAGCATAAAACCGTGGCAAATCTTCAGAAGTCAGGTGCTTTCACTCTCAGTATGGGGGATGTTGCCCACATGGCTGAATGTGACTATGTCGGAATTGTTACTGCGAACAAAGAGCCTGACAAGGTGGCAAAGTGCGGTCTTCATCCGGTGAAAAGCGAATTTGTCAACGCTCCTTATTTTGAGGAGTTGAAGATGAGTCTTGACTGTACTGTGATAAGCTACAATCCTGAAACCTGCTGTCTGATCGGTGAGATAGTAAATGTTAACGCTGATGAATCTGTGCTTGATGAAAAAGGTGCAATTGATCAGACCAAACTTGAACCGATCAGCTATGATCCGGTTAAACATCTGTATGTAAGACTTGGTGAAACAGTCGGAAGAGCATTCCACGACGGAAGAAAGTTCAAGTAGAATACTTTTGAATTTATTCTGATAGATCCCCGGAGGCTGAAACTTTCGGGGATTTTTTTTTCAGGGAAAATAAGTATGGAGCGGTACATCTGCTGTTGTTGTTAATAGATCGAAACTGTAGGGGTTCAAAATAATAAAATATTTTTTATGTATATTTATTACATAAAAAATAAATAATGATATATAATCAGAGTGTGCAGTATGTAAAGTCTGACGATTTTGAGTTGTACACGGTTAACCTGCTGACAGTTAACTTATTTTCGAATTTGCTGTAATTATCAAAAAATTATTTTTATTAGGGGACTGAGGCTGAGCCTTAATTAAAAGAATAAGTCTTGGCTTCTGTCATCAACGTTATTGTTGAAAGGTACCATTCCAACGAAATGTACTGGAAGTTAATCTGGGTGAAATATGATTGTAGAAATTAGGGCCAAAAACTGTTTTGTTTTTAATGAGCAGATTGTTTTTTCTTTGCAGGCAGATATGCGTAATAGAAAATTCAGTTCAAATGTATGCATCAAAAATAATTTTAAAGTTTTGAAAACAGCCGGTATTTACGGTCCTAATAATGCAGGTAAAACATGTCTCATCAAATGTATCAGCGCAATCAGAAATGTTCTGTTAAACCGTGAGAATATGATCTTTCCAAATATTTTTTCAAAAAATCCGATTTGTGAACTCGGTGTTACGTTTTTATATGATGGTAGAAAATTTTCATATGATTTTAAATATAACAGGCAAAAAGAAGAATTTATTTTTGAATCCTTCTGTGAAATCACTGAAGATAATTTCGGAAATGAGAAAAAGAGTATGTGGTTGGTACGTGCCGAACATCATGATGATGATCGTTGCATAGATACTGAGTTATTGCCGATGATTCGTCTGGTTGCTAAAAATAATGTTCTGTTTCATCTCATTGATACCAGTAAATTTTTTAAAATAAATGAAATGAAGAAAATTTTGTTGGGCTTTGCTGAGAGAATTGATGTTATTAATATGAATAATATTCCTCTGCAACATACCATTGAACTTATGAAAAATAAAAATAAGCTACAGACCAAAATTGTAAATTTTATTAAAAATGCGGATCTTTACATGGATAACTTTGAATACGTCGAACTTAATGACATGGTTCAGAGTAAGGAAACCGAACGACAAAAACCGGAAGAAAAAATTCTCGATTTACCGGAGAATATAGTGGATCAAATAAGACTTGTATCGACTTATAAAGGAGTCAGAGTTCCAAGTATACTTTTTGATTCAACAGGAACAAAAAAAATGGCAGCGATTGCCAGTTATGTAATTGAAGCACTAGAACAGGGAAGAATCCTGGTTGTTGATGAACTTGACAGTAGCATTCATTTCCGACTTACTAGAGCAATTGTTGCTTTGTTTAATAATGAATTGAATACAGATGCGCAGCTGATTTGTACTGTTCATGATATAAATCTCATGGATTGCAAGAGATTATTCAGAAAAGAGCAGATCTGGTTTGTTGATAAGGATCAGGATGACGCTTATGTATATTCCTTAGCAGATTTTACTGCTGAACAAGGGGTGAGAGATACTTCTGATATTATAGAAAAATATCGTAAAGGTCTGTTTGCAGCACTTCCAGAACCCGAATTAATCAATTCTCTTTTGGATATAAAGAATAAATCTCAGGAGAATTGTAAAAATGAGGAATAGATTACCTAAAATTACCAATAAGTATAAGATCTGTATTATTTGTGAAGGAAATGAAGAATGTATGTATCTTGAGAGATTGAGTAATCTCAGGGTATGGAATGATGTTTATGATATTTATTTGGCGAACGCAGGAGGAAATGGGAACATTCCTGCCCGTTATCAGGATAAATACCAAAATGGTGATTATGATGCTATTTTTGTATTTTGTGATACTGAAAAAAAACCGCACGAGCAATATGAAGAGATAAAAAATAGAATTAATGGTTTTCATGGTAAGACGATTGCTAACGAAATTGTGATTTTTGGAAATCCTTGTACAATGCAGATAATCATTAAACATTGGACTGATGAATCGATAAGAACTCCGGCTAAACCGGTTAATGCTCCATTAATTGAAAAGTATACAGGAGTCCATAATTATAAAGGCAGAACGGATCAAATTAAAGATGTAATGAATTGTCTTAATAAGGAAAATTATACTAGAATGCGTAGTGTTGTTCGCACCATGTCAAATAATGATCAAGAAGATGGCTCAACTAATTTTTTTGTCCTTTTATCATATCTTGAGTCTAGAGATTGTAGTTGGATAAACCTGTTAAATGATAAACTAAGCTGATCACATTTCTGATTTTTCATGTCAGCTCCTTCCTTTTTTACTATGTACAACTTCAGTGGAGAACTGTTCAGACAGCTGCGGATCAAGCTGAAGGTATTCCTTCTGCTCCTCCGGATTGTCGAGTTGCCGGTAGCAGTTAACGGACAGATCATGAAACTGCCTGCATTTTTCTCTGAGAAGGTTACCGGTTTTGTTATTTGTGAAATGACGACCGGAAAATTCTGAAAGTCCTTTGTACGTTACGAAATACCCCAGCGAATGTTCAAATCTGATCCTGCTTACGGCCGGGGCGTTTTCCAAGGTTCTTCTTACATACAGTTGATCGTTGATCTGCATAACACGATCGGCCAGAATCATGGTTTCGACGGTGAAAAGACAGTCTGCATTGATAAATCCGCGGGGAAATATTATGCCGGTCCGGTCAAGTAAACTTTTTCTTGTGATATAACAGTCTGCCTGTTGCACTTCAGAGGAACCATGTGTGCACAGCCTGATAAAACATTCCTCTCCGGAAATGCAGGTATTGTCTTCCCGGTCGGAAACTCCGGCGTGCGGATCGTTCGGATATTCATTTCCCTGTTGCGGCTTTTTGCATATTGTCCGTGTATTGAAATAAATAATGTCGGGATTGTTACGCTCCAGCAGATCGAAAAGCAGCCGGTAGCTTCCCGGTTTAATCATGTCGTAGCTGTTGATAAAGTGAACATACTTACCGTTTGCGTATTTAAGGCCGGTATTTCTGGCGGCAGACAGTCCTCCGCTGCGCTGGCTGATGATGGTGATGAAAGGATACTTACGGGCAAACTGTTTGAGTATTTTCAGTGAACCGTCTGTTGAACCGTCGTTGACACAGATTATTTCGGTAACCGGAAGATTTCCGTTGTTGACAATACTGTTAAGACATTCCTCCAGGTACGGCCCGGTATTGTATACAGGAACGATTACCGACAGCATAGTCTGCGGGGTCCGGTATTGCGGAGCCATTATTTTTCGCAGCCATTTGATCATTCTTTTCCATACCGGTTCGGTATGTACGATATGTGCATTGAGATCAGTTTTGATTTTCTGATAATCGTTCATATTCAAAAATAAAGGTTCAGGAATTGTCCTGAACCCGGTATGGTTAGCGGTTATTCCTGTCTGGTTTATTTTTCAGCGGACGGTTGAACTGCATCAGGTAATTCTCCGAACAGATCATATTCATTGGCATCATAGATCCTGGTTCTGATATGTTCACCGATCTGCGGCAGCAGTGCGGTCTGGTCACTGTCATAAGGGATATAGATCTGACCGTCGATTTCAGGCGAATCGAATTTCGATCTGGTTATGATTACCTGTTCCTCGCGGTCGATGTCATCGACAACGGCCTCCTGGATTGAACCGATTTTTCTGTTCATGTTCTCCAGGGAAATTTTCTGCTGCACTTCCATGAACCGGTCATATCGTTCCTGTTTAACCTCTTCGCTGATCTGATCCGGAAGTTCATTGGCTTTTACTCCATCCACATTGCTGTAGATAAAGCATCCGACGCGATCAAGGCGTACCTTCCTGATAAAATCAAGCAGATTTTCAAAGTCATCCTCGGTTTCGCCCGGAAATCCGACAATACAGGAGGTTCTGATGCAAAGCTCGGGTATTTTTTCCTTCCATTCCAGGATCCTGTCGGCAAGTCGTTCAATATTGCCGGGGCGGCGCATCAGTTTGAGGATCCTCGGACTTGAATGCTGAAACGGAATATCGAGGTATGGGATTATTCTTCCGTCCTGCATGTACGGGATCAGACTGTCTATGGTATTGTACGGATACAGATAGTGAAGTCTGACCCAGATGTCTTTTTCAGCAAGAAAATCCACCAGTGAAATAATGTCGCTGCTGTACTCGCGCCCGCCGTAGCTTCGTTTGAGATCCGGAAGATCTCTGCCGTAGGCCATGGTATCCTGGGCAACAACAATAAGTTCACTGGTGCCGCGTTCAATAAGTCTGTCGGCTTCATACATAATCTCGTCGATCGGACGGGAAATCATTTTCCCTCTAAGTCCCGGAATGGCGCAGAAAGAGCAGTGGTTTGAACATCCTTCTGAGATTTTCAGATATGCATAATGGGACGGGGTGAGTTTGGTTCCGGGAACAGGTGCATCTCGGAAACAGTTGTGTCTGCCGTTGTTAAGCGGCAGTGCCTCACAGATCATCCGGTTAACCCCGTCATAGTCCTGAGGGCCGGTTATGCCGACCAGGTTGACCCGTCTGAACTGCTGCTGCAGAAATTCCTTTCTTGCTCCGAGACAGCCGGTAACCACAACCGGTTTGCCTGTATCAAGAGCCTCTTTTATTGCTTCGGTTGATTCAACAATTGAAGGATTGATGAAACCGCAGGTGTTGACCACAATCAGATCGCTGTCACCGGTGCTGGAGGCAATGCTGTAGCCGTTGCTCTGAAGAAGAGTGATCATGCGTTCTGCATCAACCAGATTCTTGCAGCACCCCAGTGAAATAAAACCGATTCTGTTTTTCATAATAACCCTTTCTGTCTTGTGATTTTTTCTGTAATTTTAAAAAATTTAAGGCGTGACAACAACTGTAAAATTTAATTTGGACGGTGCTGACGTAAAATTTGGCGGCCGGCGGATCGTATTGAAAAATCCCCCTGCTGTGGAGTGAACATCAGGGGGTGAGTAAACAGTGGTAGCAGACTAGCGGTTGTACGGAGCCCATTCGTCTCCCTTGAGTTTATAGTAACCGCGGTTGTTGTAGAGCATAAAGAAAGCGTTGGTGCTTTCTGATACCGGAGCGGTCTGAGGGAGATCTTTCACCACATCCTGCAGAGTTCCGTTATTTTCGGCTGAAAATATATTCTGTTCGATAGCTCTGCGGACAATTTCTGAAATTGCCATGTAGGAGTGAGGAGTGTCGATATAAATCTTCTCCTTCGGCAGATTTTTGAACCCGACAAATTTAATCATTACCGGAATGCGGGTAATTCTGTCTGTCGGGATTTCGCGCAGTTTGCTGATCTGCATTTTATCCCCACGGATTGCGGCGCCGTGTTCCGGAACCATGATGAAGAGGGTTTTGCGTCCCTTTTCCTCAAGCTGGGAGGTAAAGTATTCGATATCGTTCAGAAGATGTTTCAGTCTTATTCCGTAAGCCAGAGTCCCGGATTTTCCCGGTACGCGGTTGCCGTCGTGCAGTGAGATCAGATTAAAGAAGGATACGGTGTTTCCGTTGTTCTTTTCAGCCACTGTCTGAAGGTAGTTTGCAAACAGCTCCCGATCGCTGTAGATCGGAGTTCCGTCAAAGGATTCATACTGCTGGGTAAGATCCTTGAGGGCAGTCAGCGGTGCCTTGATCCCGCCCATGTTTCTGATATGGGTCAGATAGTTGCTGTACTGACCGTCGTGATCCATGAAAAAAGCGACGTTATAGCCGATCTTTTCAAGTGAGGTTATGATTTCACACTCCGGACGGCGGTTGTTGAATATGCTGTCCTCAAGTTCCAGTCCGCAGTTCGCACGCAGCAGATGCAGAGATGCCGGGGCAGAGTAGGATGCTGCTGAATTGAAGTTTCGGAAACCCACGTTGAACTGGTCAAACAGCGAATGGCCGGTCAGATTTTCCGCCTCGATATCATCGGTGGCCATTGAGCAGATATTTAGAATTACAATATCAAACGGGGCATGGGTTGACGGCAGTTTCTCCGGCATCGGAACAATGCGCTGTTTTTCATGACTGTAGAAATTTTCAAGATATTTTTCAAGATTTTCATGGGAGAAAGCCGCAGTCATTGCCGGAATATCAGCACTGGATGCGGTGCCGGCAGACGCCGGAGTGCTGGCGCAGGCCTGAAGATCCGCGGTGTAGCTGATTTCCCCCTCCGGAGAAAGTGACAGCTTTGAGGTACCTGCAATGATGAAGCACAGCGAAACCAGTGTGGTAAGTCTGACCCAGTTTCCCAGAATGTAAATGGCAAAAATAATTCCGAACAGTGCCACCACCATCGTCCAGTTTACAAATTCAGCGGCCAGATCAAGCATGTAGGAGAAGGAAAATCCGGCAAGGTAGGAGGCCTGATTGATGATCTGAGACGGTTTAGGAAGGTAGCTGTCGTGATACAGAAGCATCAGAGCCAGAATTGACAGCAGAAATTTGTATACAAAATTCCCCCTGCTGTTGCTGAAGCTGATGCAGAATGCCAGAAACAGCAGCAGGTTGAGAAACAAATTCAGATCTATGTATGATTCCCAGAACAGACCGAATTTAAAGAGAAAATAAGCCGCCCAGATCCCGCATCCGGTAAAGCTCAGCGGTGTGGTGGTTTTCTGTAGATTTTCTGATGTTGTCTTGGTCATGATCCTTTCCTGTCAGTTTTTCCAGAGCTCCGCTTTTTTTTCAAATCTTTCAGTTTCCCGACCGCTTTCAGATTGGAAGGACGGTGGAAAAAATAATAAAAAGCGTAGGCATTGAGCAGAATATTTTTAAGCCAGTATCCCAGGGGGATGAAAATAACAGCGCAGAGCAGAACGAGCTGCCATATGTCGCTGAGTGCCAGTGAATTGTAACCCATTACTTAACCTCCGCTGTCTCAGACGGTGTACCTGCGGTTCTGAGCTGATTGAGATCAAAAGGTTCCGCGGTGATACTGTCGCGGATCTGCAGGGCTTCAAGACTGTTGTTCTTTACGTATTCCCTCAGGCTGCGCTGACGCTCCAGTGAGAATTTAATCATCTGGGAATTGATCAGATCTTCATTGACCTCGTTCTTCCAGTTTTTGATCAGTTCCAGAATCTCCCGATCGTCTGTTTTTATAATATACCGCTGGAAGAGTTTGCCGACATCGATTCCGAAGATATGTCCGAGGGCGGTGGCGATATTGTCCTCCCTGCATGCCGGAAGCAGAACAGCCAGACAGTCGTTGAGATGTTCTGCGGAGGTGTCAGTCTCCTGTCTGTCCGGGTTTTTCCGGATGATGGTACACACATCCCCGTTGCGTTTCGGAAAGAATTCAATAACCGCGATTTCTGCAGGAATCGCGGGCCGGCACTCGAGGATCAGCAGTGTGGCCCTGGTATCCTTGCCGATGTACTGGCGTGAAAGGAAGGTTGCCGTGTTGTCTACGAACTGGTTTACCGGCAGATATCCCTCCTTGTCGTAGGACAGATTATTGTACCTTTCCAGCAGTTCTGCGTAATCATGTTTCATGATGTGACCGTACGGCATGTTGATGAAATGTTCAATCATGGCATTGATGTAGCTCGGTGCAGCCCCGTATTCGAATATGAAGGTTGCTCCGCAGGAGAGTAGAAACTGCTCAGCGCTGGCACGGATGTTTGTTGCAATTTCACGGATGAAAATCTGGAGCCATACCCCGCGGTTCACTCTGAGTTCATAGATGTATTTTGATATTTCATTGATTTCCTGGTAGTTACGCAGAGAAAATACCAGTGAAGCTGCTGTTGCCGACTCAATGGCCCGCTCATAGATTTCTCGGTTTGATTTCAGGGAGTATACTGTAGAGTAGGTGGATTTTGACGGGGCAAAATCATTTCCGACTACATAAATCTGCTTTCTGTCGTTGCCGGTCTGGACGGTGGAGAAGGTTTCACCCTCGTTGGAATACCCTCCGTTACAGCAGTGCAGAACTGTTGAACCGATGGAGTTGACCTTGTTGAAATTCCAGGTGAATATGCGGTAGTGGCGCAGCCCGGTATCGGTGGCGTGTCCGGTGATTGAAGCAAGACCTCCGAATATGCCTGAATTCTTGTTCAGTCTGATGCACAGATCGTCTAGATGCGGACCGTAGGGTATAAGCAGCAGACAGATCCCGGTGATACGTGCCAGATTGACCAGCTCGTTTACCGCCTGAAGATTTTCCGCGGTTTTTTCGCTGTAGATAAAGCTGTCACGGATTACGGCAATGATCAGACTGTCCCGGCGGTCGGCTCTGATAATCTGCAGATCGTTAAGAAGTCGTTCAAGAACCCTGTTTCTGCCCCTGGTGGTGTATAAATTTACGGAATCATCATCCAGCAGCGTGTCGTTGTCCACCATCTCTGCGATTTCATCCGGAGCGATCCCGTCGGTGATAAGGTACTTTGTATACTGCATTTCGCTGTTTTTCAACGCATTGAGGGCAATGGTTACCGCATCTTTGGCGGAACCTGCGCAGATCCAGTAGAGCATACCGGTCTGCAGACCCTGTGCCTGTCCTTCCAGTTTCTTTATTCCGAGCTGCATATATAATTTTTCCTGTTGTTTTTCTGTTTCTTGCCGGCGGGTGTTCCGGACTGTCTATCCTGTTACCATTCTGCAAATGCTGCCGGCGGATCCGGCGGCAGAGGAAGATCCCCGTTCCAGTCATCAAAAGTCCATCTGAAGTAGAGCATGGCGCTGTTCGGTGAGTATTCTTCAGATTTTTCAAACCGGAACTCGGCTCCGATTACCAGGTTAGAAGTAAGTCTTCTTTCCACCACGCCCCTGATTGACGCTCCGAAACTCCAGTCCGAACTTCCTGATTTTATTGAGTCCCGATCTGCAAGGTTCTGCGGGATCAGACTTCTGATCGGATAGCGGGCCGACGGATCGCTGCTGCTGTACGTTTCGGAAATTCCCCCCTGCAGCAGCCATGACCAGTTGTCGGTGCGTTCCTTCCATGTCAGAGCAAGACTTCCTGACAGATATTTCTGCGGTGAGTAGTAGCCACCCTGGCCCAGGGTGTAACCCCCGAGATCCCGTTTATAACTCATCCATGTTACCGATGGCCCGATTGTGACAATCCGGTTCGGCAGATCGATGATATGATTGTAGTATCCGGCCATGAGCCGCCAGTTGCTGTTGTTCTCCACGTTGCGTCCGCGCAGAATTTCGTAGCGTGCATTGCCCCACAGACCGTCTGACTGACTGAACGGATATGATGCTGTAAGCTTTACACCGTTGCGTTTGACTGCTCCGAATCCTCTGCCGGTGCCGGGATCCAGATCTCCGAAGAAGGACAGGAACGAATTGTTCATGGCTCTGCGGTAGATCCCGACGGAAAATCCGAACCCTTCGAGATCCGGAGTGTAGGTGAATGCACCGGCGATGTCATTCATGGAGATGGAGCCGTCACTGCCTACTTTCGGTGCGGTACCGATATCAAAATAGAATTCTTTGTTCTGCCATGCCAGCGCTGCGGTTGCCCTGGTGGTTCTGCCGGTATTCTGTCCCGTGCATCCGGTACTGAAACATGTTCCGTACAGATCATTCCATGCTCCGCCTCTGAGCGGACCTACATCCATGTGAATGACGTCGGTCTGGAGAATGAAATCGCCGCTGCCGAGTCCGGTGCTGTACCTGAGAATATAGTTCTGAGCCTTCTGATCGGAATAACCGCTGTGTCCGGGATCCCGCAGATAACGTACTGCTGCCGTTACAGTATGGTTTTTCCGGCGGTAAGCCGTGATTAAATCTTTTTTAACCGATGAGTGAAGCCACGGTTCAGCCGCAAGAGGATCATTGAATGATGAGACCGGGGCCGCTGCCTGCGCAGTGCCGTTTTCATTCAGATAACGGTAGCTGTTACGGGTCCTGACGGTGGCGGTGAACTCATCGTCATCGGCACTGTACGGTACGGCCTCAACCGCCGCCCAGGCTTTTTTAAGCTGTTCAAGATAGGTGTTTACCGGTTTGCCAGATGATGCTGCCGCTCTGGCATAGTTGCGCAGAAACAGAATTTCGCTTTCATTACCCGGCTGTCCGGCAAGAGCAAGCCCCTGTTCATAGGCCTGTTCTTCACAGCTGCGGTTGCCGATCCGGCGGCACAGCCCTGCCAGACTGTCAAGTTCACCCAGGGATAGACTGATATCCGGATCTGCCTGTTTTTCACGGTCTCCCAGGTAAAGGTCTGTGAGAGTGTCGATGATCTGTGCTGCCTGCTTCTTCTGGCCCAGGGCCAGCCGGCATTCGGCAAGACGAATGAGTCTGCCGGCGGGGATCTGCTCTTCCCTGACGTTTCTGACGGCTGTTTCATAGAGTTCTGCCGCCTGAATGTAGGATCCGTCCTCAAAGTAAAGATTTGCAAGTTCCGCGGCAAGGGACGGATGATCCTTCATTTGCTGTTCCAGCAGTGTTACAGCTCTGCTGCGATCGCCACGGCCTCCTGCATACAGGCGGCGGGCTTCTGACACAACCGCTTCGCTGCTGTAGCGTTCCAGTGCCCGGTCGATACTCTCATCCCGGTGCTCATACGGTTTGAGCACCTCATAGGCCTGCTGAGGTTCATCCATGGATGACAGCAGCAGCGAGTACGGATAGGCATATTCCGCTGTATGAAGGATGCCGGCCGGAAGCTTCTCGAAGGTTGCAGCGGCATCGCTGTTTCTGCCGAGTTTGCGGTAGCCGGTGGCTATATCGTAGAAAATCCACGGATCATTCCCTCTGGCCGCGACAGCTGCTTTTCTTTCGGCTATGGCCGCCTCGTGATTTCCTTCTTTATCATATTTCAGAGCTGCATCCAGATGCCGTTCGGCAGCAAGTTCCAACCCGATTTTTCTCGCAAGGGTTTTACAGTCGCTGCTCCGGCATCCGCCAAGGATCTGCATTGCCTCGGAATGGTGTCCGTATTCATTCAGAAACAGGGCGTACGGGTAGGTGAACTGCGGATTTTTCAGGTTGGCACCTGAATTTCTGAATACGGCATTGCCGGCTTCAAATCCCTCCTTCTGTGCTTTGAGCCCGGCAAGAGAGTAGAGAGGCCACGGATTATCCCGGTTGTATCCCAGTGCCTCGACGGTGAGTTTTTCTGCAAGCGCCTCATCTCCGCGGGCGGAAGCCTCCTTTGCCTCCTGCATGAGCAGATCACCTTTAAGAGACATAATGGTGTTCCTGATGCGTTTTGCCTCCTGCGGACTTTCGGTGGATGCGTATTTTACGGCAAGCTGTGCATACCGGCGGTACATCCTGGCATCGTTGAGTTTTACCGCACAGCGCGCTGCGCCCACGTAGCTGTACGGGCTTGACGGATAGGCCTCGGCTGCTTTGGCATACAGTCCTGCCGCTCTGGCGCAGGCGCCGCGGGAAGCAAGATCGTCAGCCTGATCCACCAGATTCCAGTATTTAAGTTCAGTAAGTCGTTTTTTCCAGTAGACCGCCTTGCCTGATTCCGGCTGCAGCCGGATGGCCTGCTGCAGATATTTTGCAGCCAGTTGCTTTTTGGACGGATCATGGATGTTTTTAAGACCTTCGTAGGCATAACCGCTTGCGGTATAGGCTGCAACAAGTTCATCAATCTGCCTGGATAAATAGATATTCTCCGGATCCTGTTTTTTCATCTCTTTAAGTCCGGCAATTGCCTCCTGCTGTCTGCCGTCGATATTTCCCATCAGCGAATAGTATCGGAACCTCAGACCCTCCTCCGCCGGAGCGCCGCCGAAGATTTCATCGATGTCTTTTACCGCATTTTCGTAGTCGCTGTTGGTTTCGTGCATATTGAACGCCTGCAGTTTCATGCGCATTTCCCTGGAGTATACTTCAAGGATTGCTTTTGCCTGTCTGCATTCGAAGGTTTCCGGGGTGTCGGTGCACAGTCTGCCCGCCAGTTCCTCGATTTCCCTGCGGGGAGTTTTGCCGTTGCGCAGCATGCTTCTGATCAGATGAAGACGGTAGGACGGAGAGTTGGTTCCCTTGATCAGTTCAAGTTTGCGCAGAGCATAGATTTCAAGCTGATAGTTGCCGTATTCGCGGGCAACAAAATTCTGACGTTCTAGAAATTCCTGCTGCTCGCGGATTTCTCCGGAAAGAACTCTCTTCTGCTGTTCGGTCAGCTGCACCCCGTCACTGATGCTGCTGCCGGCAGGCAGAACCTCTGCGGCAGTCACGGCCCGAGCGGTAAGTGCAGACAGAATACACAGTGTTATCTGTTTTACAGCAGAGCGGTTTCTGAACTTCATGATGTTATCCTTGTGCTGTGTTTACTATGGTTTGATCAGCAGTGAACCGTTGCGGTCGATACGGTAGTAGCGGTTGTCGTAGCCGATGGCGAACAGGGCGATTACCGCGCTGTAGTATTCATCCGGTCTGAACGTGTGGTTGGCCACTGCTGTTCTCATCAGCTGGAGACTCTTGCGGTTTTCTGCCCAAGGGATCATGGCTGCATCGAATGCAATATTTCCCTTTTCACTGATTTTCTGACTGTAGAAATTATATTCATCCGGAAACAACCCGTGTCTGTCTGCATAATCTATGGCTCTTTTGGCATACCGGTATACAATTTTCCGGTATGGATCGGCCCGGTTGGTGATGCCGTACTACAGATATACCCGCAGGGCATCCCATGAACCGACGGTATCGGTCCTGATAATCTGGTGGCCGTTCAGATCGAAATCAACCCAGTCGGCGAACCAGCCCTGACCGGCTGATTTCAGTACCATTGATATGGTATGGTTGAATATGATCTTGAAATCCGGATCCTCCTTGCTGATGCGCTCGAAGATAAAAGAAGGATAGTAGCTCGGATTCAGGGTTATGTAGTCATCGTGAACAAAACCGTACATACCGGGCAGCATCAGTGTACCCATTACGTTGCTGTGATACAGACAGTTCTTTTTGAGAAAGGAGATCAGCTGCAGTGCCTTGTTCTTGTACGAAGGTTCATTGAATAGCCGCGATGCTTCTAGCAGATCGTAGATAATCCACAGATCCGCATCGGTGGCATTGTTGGTGCTTGCGATGAAATTTCCGTCCTGGGTGATTTTTTCACCGGCAACCTTTCTTACCGCCGGAGTGTCGGGACCGTAAACCCAGGATACCGGATTGTTTTCAAAACTGCCCCGGGCCAGTCTGGTTTCGGTAAATTCCAGCAGTTTGTCGAACATCTGCCTGTCGTTCATGACCAGGGCGAAGAACATTGCATAGGACTGACCTTCACTGGTGGTGATTTCACGGTTTTCCCAGTGATCGATAATCCTGCCGTCGCTGTAGTTGTTTCTTACAAAGGTGTTCCAGAGATTCCACTGCAGGATGTTGTCCTGCATAACACTGTCTGATGTCTCCGGCTGCTGCACCTCTGCACAGACCGGGCCTGATGTCATCAGCGCCGTGCCCAGCAGTGCGGGCAGCAGGGCTGCTTTTCTGAACAGTCCGGAATACCGGTGTCTGGATTTGAAAGTGTTTATTCTGATGTATGACATTTTATTCTCCGGATTTTTTTCTGGTTTTCAAAAGTCTTGCACGGTTGATTCTGCTGAGCAGACGGTATACGAAGAAACAGAAGATACCGGCGCAGATCATGCAGATGGATATGAGCAGCAGCGGGCTGTCAACCAGGTAGTACCATATTCTCTGATACCATGGAAGATGTCCGATGTAGTAGGTTTCACCAACATCGATGCTGCGTTTGTTGCTGTCGCGCAGAATGGTCACACTGCCGTGAATTTCACCGAGATCCGAGTTCAGAGCGAGTTTGTGTCCGAGATTGGAAAGGCCGGTGTTGCTGTCACCGATAAGTGCCACCACCGTCCTGTCCTCATTAAGCGGTGAACGGAAGGAAACTACAGCGGAAATGCCTTCAGAGGTATTCTGCCTTACCACGGTGGAGTCACTGCGCAGATTGCTGCGGAACAGATTAGGATTCTCGGAGTTGAAGGATCCTTTTACTGACTGTTCGGTTTTGTCGAGGACCACTTTTACGTTGCTGCTGTGCAGGAAGTCGGGAATGCTGCCGACTACCAGCAGATCTAGATCTTTAACTGCGGCTGCGGTTGCATTGTCAGGATCCTGGAAGATCCTGATTGCGGTGGCAGGGTAGCCGATCTGGCCGGCAATACGCGCCAGGGCATTGAACAGGGTGGACAGCTGGGTTTCGTTTTTCCCGTCTTCGATCAGAACTGCGGTTTTCTGCAGATCTGCATAGATGGAGAAAGGATAGCCGCTCTGCCAGAAAAGATTCAGGTTAGGCATCTTTGTGAAATGGTAGAGACCGGTGAAGTCAACCGATGATCTAGGATCGATATCCACATGGTTCTTGATGAGAGTCTGGGAGTCGCATTCGCCGTTACGCGATGACATGACGATATCGTACTGGAAGTCGAAGGTCAGCAGATTGTTGATGCGCAGCAGCATCGGATCTATTTTGGACCGGTTGAACAGATCGTCTATTTCGGATACCAGCGGAATATTTTCGATAACGTTGTTTGATTCGTTCTCGGCACTCAGAGGATAGGATCTGATGATATGGTTGTTCATCAGGAACTGCATCTGCGACAGTCCGAGGGCTGAAGGCTTGGTATAGTTGTATTTAAGATTAAGGTTGATTCTGGAACCTTCGGCATAATATATATCCGGAGGAAGACGCAGATTCAGGTTGATCGGACGGGGCAGAAAACCTTCGGAGCTGAGCTGCTCGTCATATTCCATCAGATATTTGAAAAGGGTAACCTCGTCGATGTTGATCCAGTTTGGTGCGTCATAGGGACGGCGGAGCTTGATTTCCTTGGCTTCGATGATTTCACTTTTCGGACCGTTAAACAGCAGATCCCCGGCTGCAACCGCCTTTGCCACAGTGATAAGCCCTTTGCTGTCAGGGGCGGAAACTACCAGCAGTTTGTTGGCGTTGGCGCTGTGCGGAAGATCCACTATTTCAATCTGAGGCCGTTCAACCTCCGGGTAACTTTCAAGAAACTTCGGACGGGAACTGTTGGTTATAAACGCAACCGCATGTCCGTCTGCGGGCAGGGTGTTGAAGAACACCGGAAAGTTGATACCTCTCCATCCGGCAAGTTTGCCGCTGTAGGATGAGAAGATTGCCGCTGCGGTAAGTGTCTGGTTGTCGGTATCTGACAGCACTATGCTGAGAGTTGAAGAATCCTTTGATGAAGTGTTGATGAACGGCAGAGGAAAATATGACAGATCGTTCTGGATCCTCAGCTTCTGGCGCTCCAGTGTCAGGGTGCTTTCCGGGGAGATGTTCATCCAGATGGAGGAGTTTATTATATTCTCGCAGTAGTCGGTGTAGTGACCGATAAGTTCAAGGGTCAGCTCGTTGTAATCCTTGAGCAGGAACGGATCGAATTTGATCAGTTCTCTGTTTTTTCTGCCCAGATGCTCCTTCTGAACCGGGACAACCTGCTGCAGCGTTCCGTTGAGGTATACATTAAGATGGGAGTTTACCGGGATCAGGGAAGGCGACGGAGTGAAAACTATCTCCATCTGGGATTTTCTGATGATTTCATCCCTGGCTACCGGAAAATACAGCCTGGCGGTCGGAACGGCACCTGTCAGGGATACACCCCCGGTACTAGGATTGCTGTTGTCCAGTTCTGCAAGGTAGTAATCCGTGATGACTGACGGAATCTCCTCAGTTCTGGCTGTAACTGCAGCCGCATCCGCTGAAACTTCGGCGGTGCTTCCAGTTTCCTGGGGCTGTCCTGTTTCAGCAGATGCGGTTCCGCCTGCCAGAAAACTCAGAAACAGCCATGAAATCAGCAGTGTGTTGTTTTTTTTCATTGTTTCATCCCTTTTTTATTTGCTGTCAGCATATTCCTTTCCTACATTAATCTTTGTGCCGGCACCGGAACCTCCGGAGTCTCATCTATGTCCATATCCGGCCTTTTTCAAATCATCTAGTCTGATCCTGTCTAGAATTTTCTGCATCTTGCTGCTGTCGCTGGGAACCGGAAACAGGCTGAGAATAAACATGAATGTCCTGACGATGAATTCGAAAATGTGTCTGATCCCCCACGGTGAGTTCTGCAGGATCTTGATGTAACCGTTGAATCCAAGGGTGAACAGCATATGTATGCCCCGGAACAGGGTATCCTTCTGGCCGATGTTTTCATCATAGAGCCAGCGGTCGGCGGTGGCAAAGGTGCAACGGATGAATTCCATGTTGTCCTGTCTGGTGTTCAGGATCATTTCAAGACCGAGATTGCAGTCCTGCAGTCGCTGGACACTGCATCTGAAACGGTAGGTGGTGCCGGCCTGGAACAGATTTATGTACAGCGGATGGCGGACATCGATGAAATCGGACCAGCTGAAATGTTCAGGTATATCCGGAAGAGCAACTCCCAGACCGGCCTGGGAGAAGTCTGTAATCTTTACATCGATTTTCTCGCCGTTGTTCAGTTCGAGTACTGCAGGAAGTTTTGTGTATACGCGCGGTGAGGAACGTACCTGTTTTTTCTCCAGTGCCACCGCTGCCGCTGCACCGAGGATCAACAGATTGTAGAGAACCCAGCCGAGGTTGACCAGAATGGTTACAGTTTCAGACGTGTCTGTGAACATATGGCAGATCCCGGTGAAAAATCCTGCCAGATTAAGCAGGATCAGTCCGATGTAGACCCTGGATACGTTCCAGTCGAAGTAGGTGCTGCTGTTTGATGCCCCTTTTGCGGTTACGTTGAATTTTCCGTGTTTAGGGGAAATCAGCGCCACAGTAGTCGGAATGGTTATATACCAGGAGAGGATTGTCTCATAGATGGCTCCCCAGAAGAAAAATCTGCGTTTGCCCTGAATTCTGGAATTGGTCATGGTCGAGATGACCATATAAGGCAGCACATAGGCTAGAATGGCAAGACCCGATGCGAATATCACGTAGATATTGAAAAACAGATACGGCAGCGGTGCCAGCAGGAAAATGATGCGTGGCAGACCGTGCAGAAAGTGGATCATGGCATTGGAAAAACAGATCCTCTGTGCCAGGGTCAGACCTTTTTTGAAGATCGGATTATCCACCCTGAAAATCTGAACCATGCCGCGTGCCCAGCGGATGCGCTGGTTGATATGATCCCCGAGTGATTCGGTAGACAGACCTGCCGCCAGAGGAATACTGATAAATGCTGATGAATATCCTCTGGCATTGAGACGCAGGGAGGTGTGGGCATCCTCGGTAACGGTCTCCTGGGCAATCCCTCCGATCTCCTCCAGCGGCTTTCTTCTGATTACGGCGCAGGAACCGCAGAACATGGTTGCGTTCCACATATCGTTACCCTTCTGGATGAAGTCGTGGAACAGGGAGTTCTCCGCAGGAACCTTGCCTTTGATCCCGAGATTTTTTTCGAACGGATCATCGGAATAGAAATGATGAGGAGTCTGCACCAGTGCAATATTCTGATCGTGGACCATCCAGCCCACGGTCATCTGAAGAAACGCTCTGGTCGGAATATGGTCACAGTCGAAAATAGCAATCAGTTCCCCGTCGGTTACAGTAAGTGCATGGTTGATATTGCCGGCCTTGGCATGATCGTGTTTCTCTCTTTTTATGTAGTTGACGCCGATATGTTTGGCATATTTTTCGAATTCCTCCCTGGAACCGTCATCAAGAATATGCACTTTAAGTTTATCCTTCGGCCAGTCAAGATCTGCGGCTGCCAGAATGCACGGTTTTACCACATCGAGCGGTTCATTGTAGGTCGGGATGAAAATATCCACCGTCGGCCAGATGGTACAGTCCTGCGGCAGCGGGTAAGGTTTTCGATCGAGCACCCACGAAATCTGGATGTAGGAAAGAATCATTACAATAAATGAGTAGAATTCGGCTGCAAAAAGTGACAGAGCTTACATTTCGCACTTGAACATGGTTAATTTCGTCCCTCAGTACTTGTGCAAAAAAATTAGCTACCGTAAGTCTTTTGGTATTTATCACCGAGCAGCGCCAGGATTCTGTTGGCCTGCTCGCTAATGTGATAGAACAGCCGTTCACCATTGTCCAGAACAATCGTTATGACGGTACTGAATATCTGGAACACATACCTCATGGTTATTTTATCAGTCAGTTTCCCTGTCTGATTCGGAAGCTGAACATTTGATTCCTTCATAGCATTACGCAGTTTCCATTCCAATCCGCTGAACACGGCAAGTCCAAGAGTCATTATCATCAGCAGAGCCTGAATATGTTCGTTCTTGGATACGAATATTGAATCTGCAAAGAACTCCGGATCTTTCAAAAATCTAAACCCGCGCTCAACTCTGTTCTGAGACTTGTACTGTTTCAGGAGTTCTGCTGGTTTCCATTCGCGTTCAACATCGTTGGTTGCAACTACGAAGAAGCTTCTGTTTCTTCTGACCATGTCGCAGTATTCCTGGTTAATTCCGATTTCGAGTTCAATCTTATAGCGATACTGCTTTTCCTCTTCAGGAACTGGTGCCTTTGGTTTTCTTCCCCGTCTTGGAATTTCCTCCTTCACAATGCCTGAACTTACAAGCTTGCAGTAGCGGAAGTTTTTGCTGAATCTTTCAATCTCCTTTTGAGCATCAGGTTCGCAGGAAAAACAGGATTTGCCGTATTCTTTGATTTTCTTCTGCAGTCTGAGCAGTTCCTTTTGAGCAAAGGATTCAACTGAATGAACATTTCTGGACTCGGCTGTATCACTGTGTACCAGAAGCCATTTTTGTTTGATGCCGCAATCTTCGACTTCATAGATTCCGCCCTGATTTACATCATCAATTTCTTCCAGTTCATCATCCCTGTGCTCAGCTATAAATTTCTGTACACTGTTTAGATTGCCGTCGGCTGCTCGTGTTACAAACTTTATTCCGCTTTCAGACATATGGGTTACATTTTTCTTTGAATACAGTGCTGAGTCTCCGCAGAGATATAGGTAACCGTCATCAGTATACTTTTTGAAACTCTCAAATATTTTTGTCATTCTTCCGAATGCATTCGTATCGTTTGTATTGCCACTCTCCGGCTCCATGTACAATGGTATACCTGTTGCGTTATCCACCATCATCTGTTCCATAACCTGAACCAGTTCCGGATGAGCATCTCTGCTATAACCATAGGTAACATTGATTTTATGCGGTTCGTCGTAATCAACTTTACTGTTATCCTCGTGGTACATCTGCTCCCTGCCATGGTAATGAAAACTGGTACTGTCAATGTTAACACTGCCAACCTTGCATCCGAGAGTATTCATGATGTTTAAGGCCAGTTCGGAAAACAGTGGTGTTAAACCGTATCTGTACATGGCATCCATGGTACGACCTATAACATCATCATTAAACCACGAGCTGCGATATTCAAATTCCAGCATAGCCTCTACATCCTTTGCATCGAAAAAGGTGTTGCTCATATACAAGGGACGCGTAGTATAGCCAAGACCGTTCAAAATCATCAGGGCTACAACCTGACCATGGGTGAAATGTCCTGCATTATTGCTCTCCTTGGGAATCAATGAATCAATTTTATCGATTAGTCCACACTCCCGAATAAAGGCTCCTGCCAGTCCCAAATGTCCCAGTGCGTAAGGTTTAAGCTGATCCTTTGCAATCGCAGTCATAACTTCTCCTAAAGTGGCCAAAAACACCTTATTCTAGAGAAAATAGTACAGCTAACACAAACACTAAAGTAATAAAGTGATCCTTGTGTCACATTTCAGAAACAAACAATTTTTATGTTTATTTTTGTGACGAACCTCTATATTAATCGAATTTACAATATGCTAGTCTCAATAAGAGCCGAGCTTACTCCTTGACTATTGCACCTATATCAAAGGCGATAATTAAGCATGTTCAAGTGCGAAATGTAAGACAGAGAGAAAAGAGCAGACATCCAGTCGTAGAATACCACGGTACTGGTGCAGCGCCACCAGATATAGCGTTATGCAATCATAATACTCATGAAGATCATGATGATCAGGGAAATTCTGTTTCTGACACTGTTGATTAGAACCGCAATCAGCCAGATGATGCCCATGAAAATAAACTGGTAGGTCAGACTGAGGGGCTGGGTGACAAACAGCAGGGTAAGACCGAGAGACAGAAGCATCAGAATCAGATTGACTGTTATGGATTCGAACACCGGTCCCCCGGCATTGCTGTCGGTCCGGACAGCGGGCTGTTTTTCCTTTACCAGCCTGCCGTAGGTGTTCACAATTCTGGCTGTAAGGATCTGTGCCGGTCTGAAGAACAGTGCGGTAAAAAGATTAATAAGGTATTTTGCATGTCTTACGAAGGGCAGCGGACCGTCGCTGCGTTCAAAAACAAACAGCAGAATGTACAGGGTCTGTACCACAATGCGCAGAGGATCAAACAATTTCGGCCGGTCAATTCTGATTTGCGGGTAGTATACAGTCACGAGTTTTCTGAATTTTGCGTACTTCCGGTTTTCAAGGGGGAGAAACAGCAGTATCAGTGCATAGAACACAAAATTCACCGCTATGACAAACGGATGTATGCCGTTTATTCTGCAGATGGTAATCCAGTTTTTGGTCCTGCTGTACATCGAACCTGATTTATTACTCATGATTCTTCTCCGATCCTGTGCTGTCGCCGTGAAGAAGAAGATCAACTATGATTTTATCTATCTCTACGCTGGAAGCGGCAAACGGAACAAAGGCTGTAACCGGTTTCTGGCTGAGGAATGCGGCAGGCACGAATTCATCAAGAGGAATTACTGCTGACAGAAGCCGGTCTCTGAAGGATGAGCTTCTGAGGAAGATTTCGATATCCTTCATAATCATGCTGCGGTGATCATATTTGTTGATCAGCAGATATTCATTGTCGGCAAGCTTGGTGGAATTAAGCCGCAGGAGTGAGTTCGGATCCGGCTCTAACAGGGTTATAACCATATCTGCATACTCAGCGGAGATCTCTGCCGGTTCAGAGCCGCGCTGTCCGCCGTCAATGATAATGTAGTCAAGCGAGAGGGCCCCGGTAATGCTGTACAGCGTCTGTATGCGCTCCCTGAGAGGGGGATCTGACTGTATGCCGGCGGATGCGCTGCCGGACGGAAGATACCATAGGCATCCGGCACAGCGGAATGCATTTTTCAGAATGTCGCCGCTGCAGTTAATCCATCCGTTTTTGTTCTGTTCACCTGTAAGGATCCATCCGGCGCCCGTACAGGACGGATGAGCATCGATGAACAGGGTTCTGTGCTGGTTTCTGGACAGGGAGTACGCAAGGGATACCGCAACCATGGTGGTTCCGGCTCTTTCCCCCAGACCTTGTAGAACTATTCTGAACATGGCAAATTGTTCCCGTTTGTTTCTTACTTGCTGTCTGATGACGCAGTAGTCTGCTCCGAATGCAGGTCCGGTGTATTCCGGTCTTTTTTGCTGATGGCATCGCCTGACTCGGATAAATCAGATGGGTTAAGTCCGGTCAGTTTCCCGACAAGACTGTAACGTTTTTTGAATGCAGAAACTCTCTCTTCCTGCTGCAGATCATGATATCCATTGAGATTTGCACCGGTAATGTTCTGAAGTGCATTCAGATCTGCCGATAACCTGTAGTCAGTTCCGGCCATTGTATCCCGCCTTTCCCATTCATTATGTGTCCACGAATTCGAGTGGCCTGAACCGAAATTTTTTATTTGTGCTACATGGTTATAGTTGTTATATTTAAAATTTTTTAAACATGTATGCAATTTTTTCGGATTGTTCCGATCTTATTCAAAAAGAGGGTACATGACAACTTTTTTTTTTGTCACAACGTGTTTTTTTTGGGGGTAAATCAGATTACCGGTGTTTCCGGTGCTGATTTTTTCTTTTTTGCAGCATCGCTGCTCTCTTTTTGAGCCGGCTGCGTCCGTTTCCGCTTTTTTATCGACAAAAAAAACATACTAACTTATAATATGCCTACCGGGGATGTGCCGCACCGGATGACTGTTCATGTTATCCGCCGGAAATGTCTCTGTCCCATTGAATTATGATGAAGGTTTCCCGCAGTATTTACTTCAGATCTGTTTCCGGGAAACGTTACAAACTGATCAGGATTGAACTAGAATGCAACTATATAATATAAAAGATCACAGCGAGGTGGTTGATTTCGCCCAGGCTGTAAGACAGGGTTTGGGCAGACAGCAGGGACTGTTTTTCCCTTCAGAGATTAAGGAAATCCCTGATGTTGACAGTATTCTTGATCTCCCTCTGGTAAAGAGATCTGAAATTGTTCTGCGTAATTTCCTTGGCGATGAACTTCCGAATCTCGGTGAGGTTCTGGCCCGTGCCTTCACTTTCCCTGCCCCGCTGGTAAAAGTTTCCGAAAATTCCTATGCACTGGAACTGTTCCACGGTCCTACCCTGGCATTCAAGGATTTCGGCGGACGTTTCATGGCACAGGCTCTGCAGGCTGTATCCAACGGAAAGCACATCACCATTCTTACTGCAACCTCAGGTGATACCGGTGCCGCTGTGGCCCACGCATTCTACGGTCTTGAGAATATTGATGTGGTTATTCTCTATCCTAAGGGAAAAATCAGCAACCTGCAGGAAAAACTGTTCTGCACCCTCGGAAAGAATATCAGAACCATTGCTGTGGAAGGTACCTTTGATGACTGCCAGGCTCTGGTTAAGAAGGCTTTTGATGATCAGAAACTCAAGGAAGACATCGGCCTGAATTCCGCCAACTCAATCAATATCAGCCGTCTGCTTGCCCAGGTATGCTATTACTTTGAAGCTGTTGCACAGCTGCCTAAGGATCGCAGAGACAATATCGTTGTTTCAGTTCCTTCCGGCAATTTCGGTGATATCACCGCCGGTCTGCTGGCAAAAGCCTGCGGACTCCGGATCAGCCGTTTTGTAGTGGCAACCAATGCCAACGATACCGTACCAAGATATCTTGCCAGCGGAAAGTGGGAGCCGAAGGAAACAATTCCTACCCTTTCCAATGCAATGGATGTAAGCCGTCCTAACAACTGGCCTCGTGTTGAGGAACTGTTCAGGGTTAAAGGCTGGGATCTGAAGGAACTGGCCTACGGAGCACTCGATGACAGCCAGACTGAAGAAGCCATGAGAAAACTTCATGCAGCCGGCTATATCGGAGAACCTCACGGTACTATTGCATGGTCTCTGCTTCAGGATAATCTCAAAGACGGTGAAACCGGTATTTTCCTCTGTACCGCAGCTCCTGCAAAATTCAAGGAGAATGTTGACAGGATCCTCGGAACGGATATTCCTCTGCCTGCAGCACTGGCTGAAAGAGCAGACATGAAGGTTCTTTCCGAAACCTTCAAGCCTGACTGGGATACTCTCAGAGATTACCTGTACAGAAACGTTGCAAAGTAATATAGGCGGTACCGCCATATTCTGTGATGATCCGGGAAACTGCGGTTCCCCGGATTGTTTTTTGTGTTTTAATGCAATATCGCAGAATTTACATTGATTTTAGGTTAGAATATAGGGCAGTATAGTTGGAAATTTAAAGGTTTCTGTTATGGCTTTCAATATTATTAATAAACTTAAACATCTGATTAAAGAACCAAAGCTTGATTCGAACGGTTTTATGATTTATGCACCTATCAGCGGTGAGGTGATTCCGATCACTGATGTGCCGGATGTGGTTTTTTCCGAGAAAATAGCCGGCGACGGTGTAGCCATAAAACCTACCAGCAGTACCATCGTAGCTCCGGTGGACGGTGTTGTAACCCACATTTTCGAAACAAATCACTGTCTGGTGGTTACTGCAGACAACGGGATCGAGGTTCTGATCCATTTCGGGATCGATACGGTTGAACTTCAGGGTAAGGGGTTTACCAGGGTTGCGGAAAAAGGACAGCAGGTTAAGGTCGGGGATCCTCTGATTGAACTGGATCTCGAATTTCTTGAAAGCAATGCAAAATCCACCATTACTCCGATCGTCATATCCAATATAGAGGTCAAAAGGGATGGAAAAAGCCAGTTCGGCTACTATGAGGGCAGTGCGGTTGCCGGAGTGACTCAGATTATGAGTATAGGGATCGGAGAAAAGAGTGAAAGTTGAGTTAAAGTGTCTCAAGTGCGGTTCGAATGAATTTGCCAATGCTAAGAATGTCCTGTTCAAGGACGGACAGAACGTGCAGTGCCTTAAGTGCGGGGCTGTCTATACCTTTGAGGAATTAAAACGTGTTGCAGTTGAAAATGCAATAGAACAGTACGTTAAGAGTAACAAACAGCAGATCCTGAAAAATGCCGAAACTGTTACCGATGAGAAACAGTTAAAGGATCTCGGTAAATTGACTGCAAAAAAATAAATAGAAAAAGAACAATACCAGGAGTTTTTTTATGAAGTGTTCATATCCTACAGAAATCTGCTGTGCAAGACAGATTGAGTTTGATGTAGATGAAAGCGGAGTTGTAAGCAATATCGTGTTTTTCGGCGGCTGTGACGGCAACCTGAAAATGATCAGCAAACTGCTTGACGGCTGGACTCTGGATCAGATTATCGGCAAATGTTCGGGTAATCTGTGCCGAAACAAGGGTACATCCTGCGCAGATCAGTTTGCCAGAGTATGTGCTAGAGCAAAGGCTGATCTCGGACTATGATTGCATAAACGAGAACTTGATAAAGAGAAAGCGGAGACAGGTAAACGATCCATAATGACCTTTAAGGTAATTATGGCTTTTGCTTAGTCTAAGTGATTTCACTGAAAAGTGAATGAACTACGTTATGAGAGAATGAATTTATGCAAATAAATTCAAATAGTTACCTTCGGATGTTCATCTAGTC
>JAEEGH010005234.1_pt1 | contig 32747 bp, 31 predicted proteins | sample 9134181 | NCBI WGS metagenome assembly JAEEGH01 (sample SAMN16246544, study PRJNA631951) | gut metagenome | biome: gut microbiome; feature: rumen; material: DP-attached | host: Bos | place: Iran: Karaj | collected 2018-10
GTACTCTGATCTATTTCACGGAAAGCACGGCGCTTATCTGCTCGGCCGGCTCATCCCTCATGCCGCTGTGATAGATATTGAGGCTGACTTCACTGCCCTCCTCAAGGCTGAAAATGTATTCGTAGAAATCGGTTACGCTGCCGATCACGACTTCATCGATACCGACGATAACATCGCCCTTTTTCACTCCTGCCTCAGCAGCGGGAGAAGATGCGATGACTTCGTTTACATAGATACCGTTTTCAAGTCCCATGCCGACGAGGATGTCCTTCGGAACGTTCTCAGCGCGGACTCCGAAATACGGCAGGGGATTGCCGTTCAGGAGCTTTAAGAGCAGAGTCTTTACGCTGTTGATATAGATAGCGCTGACCGTGATCCTCTCACCATCGGAATCGGGTACGATAAGGCCCACGAGCTTTCCTTCGAGGTCGACCACCATGCCGTCCGAGCTGGTGCCCGAAACGATATCGGTCGTAAATCCGAAATGCACGCCGTCGATGAAGTACTTTGTAAGTCCCGTATGCGAAACAAACCCGAATTCCACCGCGCCGTAGTAGCCGTTCGGCCTGCCGAGTGCGATCACGGGCTCACCTTCGGTCACATTGTCCGAATCGCCGAGCGAAACGTACTTGCAGGTCGCTACGGTCGAAGCGCTGATGTCGGTAAGCTCAACTTCGATCACGGCAAGTCCCGAATCGGGATCCGCCATGTAAATGCTTCCTTCCGCAACCGCTCCGTCGCGGAATTCTATCTCTATCCTGTCTGCCGAAGCAAATGCATTGTATTCCGCAAGGATCAGCAGCTCCACGCCGTTGTCCGCAACGAGTATGCCGGTCCTCTCGGTCCTGGTCTCAATGCTCTCATCCATCCAGTTTACGCCGCTGGTCACCGCATAAACCCTGACAAGCGACTCTGCCGCCTTGCCCGCGATCGACCTCATCTTCGAGATCATCTTCAGATAATCCGCGATCGGATCTGACTCGGGCACTTCCGTGGGAGTTGTGCCGGGATCGGGCTCGGGAGTGGGCGTCGTCGGAGGAGCCTCTGTCGGAGTCGGCGAAGGTTCTTCGGTCGGATCGAGCACTACCGGGATCGTGGTGGGAGTCGGCGAAGGTGAAGGAGTCTGAGGCTGCGCCGTCGGAGTGGGCGTCGCAGTGGTCCCGAACGTCACCTGGCTGCGGTTGTTGGTGCTCTCAACCGGCGTGGGCGTAGGAGTCGGCGTAATTCCGAGTATCCTGTTCACCGCGCCTTCGGACGCAACAAACACCAGCCTTGACAAAAAGCCGAACAGAACCGCGGCCACGATTGTCAGCGCGATTATCGCGATAACCTTCTTGACCTTCTTCCTGTTCTTCGGCTTGATCTTCTGCTCAACGTAATTGAAATCCTTGTCGTTATTGTCCATTTTTGCCCCTCTGTAAACCCCGGATCACCTTATGTCTCGCTGAGAGCCAGTGAGAATGTGAATTCCGTTCCCACTCCCTCAGTACTTATCACGCTGATATTCTCATCATGCGCGGAAATGACTTCCTTTACGATGGACAGGCCGAGACCCGTTCCCTTCTTATCCTTTCCGCGCGAGGAATCGGCCTTGTAGAACCGCTCCCATATTCGCTTTACGCTGTCCTTCGGGATGCCTATTCCGTGATCCCTGACTCTTACGAGCACCTTGTCGCCCTTTTCCTCAGTCTCGATCTCGATCCTCGAATCGGAATTCGAGAATTTGATCGCGTTGTCCGTAAGATTGTAGAGAACCTGCTGGATGCGGCTCATGTCCGCATCGACAAAGGTCTCCATCGCAGCGAATTCAAGCTCGATAATTATCTTCCTGCTGCGGCATATGCCTTCAAAGGCGGCCGCGACATTCCTGATGACCTTATTGATATCGAAGCTCGTGATATCGAGCATTAAGCCCTTATTGTCCATTCTGTTCAGATCGAGAAGGTTCGATGTGAGCTTGGTCAGGCGGTCTGCCTCGAAAAGAATGATCCCGAGGTACTTGCCCTGCAGCTCGTACGGTATCGTTCCGTCCTTCATCGCCTCCGCGTAGCCCTTGATCGAGGTCAGCGGGGATCTGAAATCATGAGATATGTTGGCAATGAACTTTTTCTGGTAATCGTCGACGTTGCGGACCTCTCCGACCATGTAGCTGATGGTGTCGGCCAGGTTCCGTATCTCGTCGTGGCTCTTGACGTTCATCGGATAATCGTAATTACCCTTTGCGTATTCAAGCGCCGCCCTCCTGATCTTTCTGGTGGGGTAAACTGCCAGGAAATAAATACCCACAAATGAGAGGAACAGCACTCCGGCTATGATCAGAAGGCCCTTATTGATGACGTTCATGTACAGAACGGCGTCCTTGTCGACCTTCGACTGCGGCACGAAAATACAGACATAGCCTTTGACCGCGTAATCGTATATAACCGGCTCGCAGAAGCACATCATCGGCTCGGCAAATACTCCGGTCATCTCCACCCCGTTCGTAAACGACGAGGCAAACAGCATGTCCGCCTGATCGCTGACATTGAGCAGGGCTTTGCTGCGCGTATCCGCAAGCACCGCAGCTTTACTGTTGACGAGCCATATCCTGGCATCGATCAGCCTGTCTATCAGCTCAAGCTGCCTTTGTATGTCGCCCAGATCGACATAAGAAGAAAAATAGTATTCGCTGTATTCGTCCGCGATCCTTCGCACATACTCGGAATACTGCGGCTTCATTTTCTCGTAAACTGCTTCCTCGACCATCCGGTTTCCGAACAGGTTGACCAGAAGGAAGATGACCAGGATCGTGGCCAGGAAGCATAGTGTTACCTTCAACGGTAATTTCACGGTCTGCCCTCACTTTATGCGCGTCAACGTGTTTCGAACCTGTAGCCTCGGCCCCAGACGGTTCCGATGGCCCAGTTGTCATGATCGTGTATCTTTTCCCTGAGTCGCTTGATATGGACGTCGATAGTCCTTGAATCGCCCACGTAATCGTAATCCCAGATCAGCTCGAGAAGCTTGTCCCTCGAGAATACCTGGTTGGGATGTGAAGCAAGGAAATAGAGGAGCTCCAGCTCCTTCGGAGGCATATCCACGATACGCCCCATGTATGTCACCTGATAATTCGTAAGGCTGATAACAAGGTCCGGATAGCTGACCGAATCTTTGTCCGCGGGCGCTTCCTCGACCTTTTCCTGCGTGCGGTTCCTGCGGAGCACCGCCTTCACGCGCGCCACCAGTTCCTTTGAATCAAAAGGCTTGACCATATAGTCGTCGGCTCCGAGCTCGAGGCCCAGGACCTTGTCAAAGGTCTCGCCCTTCGCCGAGAGCATGATGACCGAACAGTCGCCGAGCTTGCGTATCCTTCGCAGCACCTCATAGCCGTCTATCCCGGGCAGCATGATGTCCAGCAGTATCAGGTCGGGCTTATAGGACCCGTATCTTTCTACAGCTGTCTCCCCGTCCGGAACGATCTCGGTATCGAAGCACTCCTTTGTCAGATACAAAGAGATAAGCTCCGCGATATTCGCATCGTCATCAACTATCATGATCCTTTGCTTGTCTGTCATGCAATCTCCGTTCTGTGCTTATTCCTTAAACGTAACAATGGTCACGCCCCTGTCGCCCTCGCCGAACTCGCCGAGGCGGAAGGACTTGACGTATTTGAGGCTGCGCAGATGCTTATGCACAGCATCCCTTAACGCACCCGTGCCTCTTCCGTGAATGATCGAAACCTGAGGAAGATGCGCGAGATATGCGTCGTCGAGATATTTGTCGATGACCGGAAGCGCCTCGTCCACGCGCATTCCGACGATATTGCAGTCAATCCCGACCGTCATCGATTTCGATACCGCGATCTGTCCCGCTCCGGTCTTCTTTTTCTCAACCACCTCGGGCTCAGCCTCGGCATATTCGATATCCTTTATGTTTACCTGTGTGCGCATGGCGCCGAGCTGTACTGCCAGCTCTCCTTTCGCGTTCGGAAGCGAGCATACCTTGCCCTTCAGGTTCATCGTGCGTACGAGCACGGTGTCACCAATCTTGACCTCGTCGATGCTTCGGCTGCCCTCGTCCTGCTTTTTCGGCTTGGGAGCCTTGATGGCAAGCTTCTCGTCGGCGGCTCCGAGCTTTTCGCGAAGGCCCGCTCTTTCAGCCTCAAGCTCCTTTACGGAAACGCCCGCAGCGCCGAGACGGTTTACCTTGCGGATCGTCTCGTCCGCGTAATCCTTGGCCTTCTGAAGAATGTCGCGCGCTTCTTCGTTCGCGCGGCGCAGGACCTTGTCCTTCGCTGCGTCGAGACGTTCGTTCTTCGCTTCCAGTTTGTCTCGGAGTACCTGAGCGTCAACCATCGCCTTCGCGGCGGTTTCGTTCTTCTCCTCGAGCTCGAGTCTTGCCTTGTCCAGCTCGCTGATTATATCTTCAAAGCTTCTGTCCCTGGTACCGATGAAGCTGTTCGCCATATCGATGATCTCATCGTTCAGGCCGAGCTTCTTTGAGATCGCGAACGCGTTCGACTTTCCGGGCATACCGATGAGCAGCCTGTAGGTCGGGCTGAGAGTTTCAACATTGAACTCGCAGCACGCGTTGCTGACACCGGGCGTCGAAAGCGCAAAGAGCTTGAGCTCCGCGTAATGCGTCGTCGCGATGACATGCACGTGCCTGTTATGCAGATAGGTAAGTATCGCCTGCGCGAGCGCAGCTCCCTCCGTGGGATCGGTTCCGGCGCCAAGCTCATCGAAGAGCACGAGCGAATGCTCGTCTGCCTGCGACAGGATCGATACGGTATTCGTCATATGCGATGAGAAGGTCGAAAGACTCTGCTCAATGCTCTGCTCGTCACCGATGTCCGCGTAGATCTCGGTGAACGCCGAAAGCTCCGAGCCCTCGAACGCGGGAATATGCAGTCCCGACTGTCCGAGCATCGCGAAAAGGCCCACGGTCTTTAATGAAACAGTCTTACCGCCGGTGTTCGGACCGGTGATAACGAGCATCGAGAAATCGCCGCCGAGCCAAATGTCGATCGGTACGACCTTTCTCGGGTCGATCAGCGGATGACGTCCTTTTTTGATATTGATATAGCCGCGGTCATTGAACACGGGCTCGCTCGCCTTCATGTCCTTCGCGAGCATCGCCCTCGCAAAGATATAGTCAAACTCCGCGAGTGTTTTGATATCGTATTTGAGCTTCTCGGTCTCGGTAAAGAGCATGCCGCTGAGGTTCTCCAGAACCTTCTCGATCTCCTCTTTTTCAAGAGCCGCAAGCTCTCTTAATTCATTGTTCAGCTTTACGACCGCCATCGGCTCGATGAAGGTCGTGGAACCGCTCGAGCTCTGATCGTGGATCATGCCCGCGAACTGGTTCTTGTATTCCGACTTGACCGGAAGACAGTATCTTCCGTCGCGCATCGTGATCAGGTTGTCCTGAAGCACGACCTGGGTGTCCTTTGAATTGACTATCTGGTTAAGCTGGTCGCGGATCTTGTCGTTCGTAGATTTGATCCTGCGCCTTACGGACTTAAGTCCGGGGCTCGCGTCATCCGCGATCTCCTCTTCGGAGATGATGCAGCGGATGATCTCGTTGCAGATCACGGAAAGGGGCTCAAGCAGTTCAAATCTTTCTGTGAGCGAATCGGGCTCAGCGCCCTCCTCTGTCCTTCCGTATGACTTCACGCGCAGCACCGCGGTAAGCACGGAACTGATATGCAGCAGTTCGCCCGCGCCCAGGCACGAGCTGACCTCCAGCCTCATGATCGAAGGCCTGATGTCATGTATTCCCGAAAATGACAGCGAGCCTTTGCGGTAAACCCTCGACAGCGCGTCGGCGGTCTCCTTCTGCAGTTCCCTGATCTTCTCTGTGTCGGCGATCGGTCTGATCGCACGGCATTTCTCCTTGCCGAGCTCGGACCCCGCAAGATCCGTCAGCCTGTCGACTATCTTAAAATATTCAAGTGTTTTTAATGCTCTCTCGTTCATAATATTGATATGTCCGGACCCAAAGCGCGGTTATTTCCAGTGGAGTCTGTGAAGCGCTCCTTCGCAGTTCATCCCCTCGAAACCGTTCTGCCTCAGGGCCTCGTATAAAACTATAGCAACGGAATTGCCGAGGTTCAGGGACCTGATATCCCCGATCATCGGTATCCTTATGCACATTTCCTGGTTTTCAAGTAATATTTCTTCGGGTATCCCGGCGCTCTCTTTGCCGAACATGATATAGTCGTCCTGTCCGAATGCCGCCTCTGTATATACTTTCTTCGCCTTTGTCGTCGCGAAATGGATCCTCGCCCCCGGATTCTGCTCGAGGAAATCGGCGTAGTTCTCATAGATCTTTAAGTGCAGCTTCGGCCAGTAATCAAGCCCCGCGCGCTTCAATTCCTTCTCCGAAAGGGAAAAGCCGAGCGGCTTGATCAGATGCAGCGTCGAGCCGGAAGCGACGCAGGTCCTTCCGATATTCCCGGTATTTGCCGGGATCTCCGGCTCCAACAGTACTATGTTCATGTTCAAAACCTAAAACATGCCGCCCGTGAAAGCGGCATGTGATCCTTTAATCTTCTTTGATGGCGATATTGATCGCAAAAAAGTATTCACCCTCGTAGTTAAGAGGAATACAGATATTGGCCGCGAAATTATTGGCAAAAGATACATTTCCCTTACAGATCGTGGGCGGAGTGATGTCGATCTGGGTGCCGCTCTGGTAGAAAAGCGTAGCGGTATTGCCCATGATCATGTTGCAGAGCTCACAGATGGCGCTCTGCGCGATCTCCGAAAGTTCGGTGATCTCCATCATGCACATCTTCGACGCGATCTTAAGCGCTACCGGCATCGGGAAGTCGAGGATAGCCTGGCCCTTCATCTCGCCCGTGATACCCATAAGGATCAGCAGCTCGTCATGAGTGAAAGCAGCTTCCTTAAGTCCGGGCTTTCCGATAGTTACATTGAGACCGCACGCCTGCTCGATAACAGAAACCGAAGCCTTCAGCAAAGGATTGATGTAATTAACGTTGATATTTGCCATTCCTTTATCCCACCTTGTGATTATTTACAAAGCGCTCGATACGCTCAAGCGCAACTTTGATCTTCTCGATCGAATACGCATAAGATACCCTGAGGAAGCCTTCGCCGCAGTCTCCGAACGCAGTTCCGGGTACCACAGCAACCTTCTCCTCCATCAGAAGCTTCGTCGCAAATTCCTCCGACGTCATGCCGAGGCTCTTGATGCAGGGGAATACATAGAACGCGCCCCTCGCCTCAAAGCAGGGCAGACCCATGCGCCGCAGCTCGTGCAGGATGAAATTCCTGCGCTTATCGTAAGCATCGCACATCATCTCGACATCCGCGTCGCCGTTCTTCAATGCCTCGATCGCGGCATACTGGCTCGTGGTCGGCGCGCACATGATCGAGAACTGGTGAAGCTTCGTCATCTGTTTGATAATGTTCTCGGGACCGCAGGCGTAGCCGAGTCGCCAGCCCGTCATCGCGTAGGACTTCGAGAAACCGTTGATCACAACGGTCCTGTCCTTCATCCCGTCAAACTCCGCTATCGAAACATGCTTCCCTCCGTAGGTCAGCTCCGCGTAGATCTCGTCGGAAATAACGAAGAGATCCTTCTCTTTTACGACCTCGGCGATGGGAGCGAGCTCCTCGCGCGTCATAATTGAACCGGTCGGATTGTTCGGGAAAGGAAGCACAAGGATCTTCGTCCTGTCGGTGCAGGCGTTCCTGATCTCATCCGCGGTAAGCTTAAATTCATCCTTTTCAAGGAGCTCTATCGTAACCGGCTTTCCGCCCGCCATGAGCACGCAGGGCTCATACGATACATAGCTCGGCTGCGGCAGGAGTACCTCATCGCCCGGATCGAGCATGACACGGAGAGCGACGTCTATCGCCTCGCTGCCTCCTATGGTCACAAGCGTCTCATTGTCATATCTGTAATGCAGATTGAAACGGCGCTCGAGATAATTGCAGATTTCCTTACGCAGCTCGATAAGACCTGCGTTCGAGGTGTAATGTCCTCTTCCCCTCTCCAAGGAGTAGATACCCTCCTCGCGGATATGCCAGGGCGTGTCAAAATCGGGCTCGCCCACGCCGAGAGATATGGCGTCCTTCATTTCCGTGACAATGTCAAAGAACTTGCGGATGCCCGAGGGCTTTATATCGACGATTGCTTTATTTAACGGATCCCTCATGGTGAAACGATCATCCTTTCATCTTCCTCTTCCTGTTCCATTACGATGCCGTGCTCCTTATACTTCTTGAGCACAAAATGAGTGGCGGTGCTTAAGACAGCTTCCATGGGGGCAAGCTTGTCCGAAACGAAGCTTGCGACCTCACGCATGCTCTTCCCCTTGATGATAACGGTAAGGTCAAAGCCGCCGGACATCAGATAGACCGTCTCTACCTCCGAAAACTTATAGATGCGCTCCGCGATCCTGTCGAAGCCCTGTCCCCTCTGAGGAGTAACCTTAACCTCGATCAGCGCGGTGATCTTCTCGTTCGAAACCTTGTCCCAGTTGATCAGAGTGGGGTAACCGCAGATGATCTTATCCGCTTCCATCTCGGCGACTGCGGCCGTAACCTCTGCTTCTTCGCGTCCGAGCATCATCGCAAGCTCAGACATGGTGATCTTTGAATTCCTGTCGATCGTCCTTAAAATCTGTTCCTTCAGTTCCATGGCTCTTTCTCCTCATCTCTTTTATGGCGTAAGATACGTAACCGTATCGTGATTGATCACACCTCTTGTATTATCATCGGTCGTGTATCCGATGACCGCGGCCGGATATCCGAGCCCGTTCAGCTTCTCCGTCAGTGCCCTGCCCTCCGCACAGCACGCCAGGATACAGCCGAGACTGTTCACCTGATAAGGGTTCTCGTCCGCATATTCCGATATCTCGATCGCGAACTGGCTGATCGGAATGTCCTCGAGCCTTACGCGAAGCCCGCAGGAAAGAATCTCTCCGAGCGCCCAGAGCGCCTTATAGATGCCCTGTTTGCCTACGACAAAGACATCGCATCCGCCGAGCGTCAGCTCGCGCATGCATCTGTCATCCGCAAACTCCGCTTCAAGCCCCGCGATCCCCTGCATCAGATAACGCAGCCCGTAGCGCGCTTCAAGACTGCCGCGCTCACGCTCCGCAGTCTCCAAAGTACCCGCTTCGGCAACTCTTCCGATCAGAATGATATCCATAGTCACTCCGTAATACTCCGCGCTTGATGTTTGGCGGAAATCGTTTATACTTGTTGGTATAAAGACTGCTTAGACCAAAGAAGCCACAAGCGCCGCAAGCATCGCGAGCACGAGGATCGCAACGATCACTATTGTGATGGTCTTTCTGGTCTTTGCATTGAAAAAGTTCATGTTAAGCCTCCGTTCTTTCCGGAAAGGAAATGTATTATATGCCTTATATTTTGATATCTGTTCTGCTCTTCACGGCCTGGCTCTGCTATACGATCAAAAAGAGCTCCCGCGAGAGCGCCAAGGATTCAGCGGACTTCTGGGCCCGTGAGAGCGAGTCGCTGATGACTCCGCGAAAAAGCATAGACGACGTGGTATTCATAACGATCCCGAAAGAGATAATCCCAAAGAAAATGATTTATACTCCTCCGGAAAAGGAAGACCGCGACGATGCCTCCGACGACCCGGTCGCACCGGACTGTGACGAATACGACGAGGATGAAGAGGACGAAGAAGAGAATACGATCGAAGCGGCTTACGAGCGCATAAACACGCTGTCTGCCGAGCTCCGCTCCCTCTCCAAAGCCCAGATCGCCGATCTGTCCGAATATACGAATACCGACCTTCGTCTCAAATACGGCACGCCGAATTTCACGATGCTGTCCACCGCCGATACGAATTACACCCGTCTGGTCCAGATGATCCCCGCTCTCGTGAGCTCCTTAAGGGAGGTCGGAAGGGACGAGGAAGCGGACCGTCTGCTCGACTTTTGCGACGAGAATTCGATTACCTCGGGCAAGATCAGAAACCTGCGCTGAGTGCGGTTTTTGTACACCCGATAAAAGGGTTCCGCATATTTGTCTATACATCTTTTTATGGTATCATCAACAGCTGTCTTTGTCAATGTACACGGGCGCTGAGGCTCATTCAAATCACTATTTTTTGAAAGGAGATTTTCGCGTATGAAGAACTTTTTTAAGAAGCTGTTCGGAGACAAGTATCCCGAGCGAGCAAGGCAAAAGAACCGCATAGAGTGTGTATACGCCGGTCCCGAGCAGATGGCCCGCAGATTCAACCGCATGGAGAAGGTTTACGCAGGTCCTCCCGCACGTGATAAAGACGATAATAACGCTATGGAAGACGTTTACGCCGGTCCCGATCCCGATATCGATCCCGATGAGACTCCCGCAGAACCCGATGGCGAATGCGAAGGATCCGGCTCAGGCGCCGCAAAAGACCTGAAGCGCGATAAGCTCAAAGGTCTTGATCCCAGACAATTCTCGGCCGTTTACGCCGCTCCTCCGAACATTCCGCCCGCACAGATGATGATGGCTTACGCAGGTCCCGCACAGATGCGTCCCGAGCCCCCGATAATGGCTGTATACGCGGGCCCCGCCCAGATGCAGAACAACCCGATGATGCTCGTTTACGCAGGACCTGGTGGATTTGTAAGACCTGAACCTCCCGTGGATAACGGTCAGGATGAGAAAAAGTTCATCGGCGGCGACGAAATGAAAGGCAAAACTCCCGAGCAGATAGTCCGCGAAGGCCATTGCCACATGTGCGGCGGACCTGTAAATGAAGGGCAGAAATTCTGCTCCAACTGCGGAACTCCGCTTCCGAGGAGCACCACTCCTCCCGTAGAGAGGGCATGATTATGTACCGGCTTGATATGTGTGTATGGGAGATCACGCTCGCATGCTGTTTCTCCTGCAAATACTGCGGTTCCCGCGGCGGCCGCGCAAGGGATAATGAACTGACCACCGAAGAGTGCTTAAACGTTGCCGACCAGCTCGCAGAGCTCGGCTGCAGACGCGTTTCCATGATAGGGGGCGAAGTCTTCATGCGCCGCGACTGGAAGGATATCGTATCGCGCCTCACCGGCCACGGGATCAACGTCAATATCATTACGAACGGCTTCACTTTCCGCGACAGCCTGATCAGCGATCTGAAAGAAGCCCGCATTGAATCCGTCTCCGTCTCGCTCGACGGTCCCAAAGAGGTTCATGACAAGTACCGTCAGGAAGGAAGCTTCGACCGCGCGGCAAAGGCCATCGAAGCTCTGCTCTCCGCAGGTATCTCCGTCTCGGTCATCAGTACCCTTAACAGCGAGAACGTGAACTATCTTCCCGAGATGTACTCGTTCCTTCGCAAATACAGCATTTACGCCTGGCAGCTCCAGGCCTGCTCTCCGATGGGCAACGCCGCGAACAACGGCATCGCGTTCGCCTTTGACATGGGCAAGGTCATTGATTTCGTGACCGACAATATGCGCACGGCCCCCTTCGCGATGGGCGTCGCAGACAATATCGGATACTTCACCGAGGCCGAGGGCTCCATCCGCGGCAACATGAGCGGACAGGCTTATTTCAGAGGCTGCTCGGCCGGCATTTCCGGCATCGGCATCGACAGCGTCGGCAATGTCAGAGGCTGCGAGTCAATGTACGACGAGCGCTTCAACGAGGGTAATCTGCGCAGCGAATCATTGCGCTCGATCTGGGAGGATCCCGACAGATTTGCCTACAACAGAAAGTTTACAAAAGATATGCTCACGGGCAAATGCGCCGAGTGCGAGCTCGGCGAATACTGCGGCGGCGGCTGCCGCTCATACAATTATTTCGTACACCGCAAGCTCTACGAATCGCCTTTCTGCGCCGGCGGTGCGAAGATTTCGGAATAACCCGCAAAACAATATAAAAGTCGAAACATGAAAGCCCCCTGCTCCGGATGGAACAGGGGGTTATCTTTCATTCATTTATTTTTCCGGGTCGGAACTGTTTCAATTTCAGATCTCTTCCTTGCGGCCGAGCTTGCCGATAACGAATGCGCCTACACCGATGAAGCTTGCGCCGAATCCGAAGAATACAGCAGCGCTTGCAACGCCGGTTTGGGGAAGTACGTCGCCTTCGGGAGTAGCGGGCAGATCAACGGGGATCTCTTCCTCTTCTTCCTCTTCAGGTGCGCCTTCGGGAGTTAAGGGCTCATCTACAGGGATCTCTTCCACTTCGGGCTCTTCCTCAACGGGTGCGCCTTCGGGAGTGCCGGGCTCTTCAACGGGGATCTCTTCCTCTTCGGGTGCTGCCTCGGGAGTAGCGGGCTCTGTTACAGGGATCTCCTCAACAGTCTCTTCCTCGGGCTCGTTATCGATGAACGAAGGGATAATGATGAAGGGAACTTCGTTCTTGGGCTCTTCCTTGGGCTGCTCAGGCTCTACTGCGGGCTCTTCCTTCTCTGCAGGCTCCTTAGGCTCGATCGGATCGCCGGTCTGCTCTTCTTCCTTCGTCTCTTCCTTAACAAGCTCGTAACGGATCTCAATAGTCTTGTCGTCGGTAAGGACGAACTTAGTTCCGTCTTCGTTTACGGTAAGAATATAATCTTTGTCGCTGAGTTCCTCGTTAACTGCCGAAGGAGCCAGGATATCGTTCTCGCCGAATACAAGGGGCTCACCCTTGAGAACAACGAGCTTATCTTTCAGTTCAATCCTCGCGGGATCTGCATCCTTCATCTCGAAGGTGTAAGCTACTGTCCAGTTATCATACTCTATAATGGTAACGGTAGCATTGCCGTCTACATGATATCTTCCGCCGACTCTGTTGTCACCCTGATGCTTTACAACATACCAATCGATTGTAACAGTTGCATTTGTCTCCGGTGCAATTCCTAACCGAGCTTTAAGATACTTAGCTGCCAGCTTATTTACGTCGTCGAGATCACTGCCAAGAACCGCTTCGAGCACCTTTTCCGCAAGACCGCTCTGATCGCCGTTTCCGTTGAGTGCATCGGTCTCGTTGATATTGTGGATACCGTTGTAATCAGTCGAATCGGTATATTCATTTAATACTCTGTCGATAGCTGCAGAAACCGCCGGCCCCGAAACTGCTACGGCATATCTTCCGGGATCACCGGTCATAGATGTATCTTCATGGATCTGATAGTAGTCAGCTAAAGGCTTTCCGTCAAAACCGTTGCCGTTCAAAGTCTTATCGTTGCTGTTAATGGTCGGTTTCTTGATACTGAAGACCATATCCATAAGCTCGTTGGAATAATCGGGAGAAGCAGTTGCTGCATATGCCTTTACACCGCTCGTTCCGAGTACAAGTGTTACTGCAAGTACAAGTGTTAATACCTTCATTGCAAACCCTATCGTCTTTTTCATATCTTTCCTCCTAAATATACGCTCTCTAACGCTGTGTCTTTTATCGATACAACCGTTATCGCTTTCGATGTATCCATCATAACTCTGGAAAGATACAAAAAAGATACAAATGGACACTCCAAGTGTATCTTTTTATACTCTTTGTAACCAAACAGCTAAATTTTAGAAAACTCATGTCAGTAACGTGAGTTTCTCCGACAATTCATTTATCGCCCTCCGGCCTTACCGGAACGGGGTTTGGCGGCATTATAATGTGAACACTCGTCTTTCAGAAAACACTCTCCGCACTTGGGACGCCCGCTGATACAGAGCTGTCTGCCGTGGGTAATGATCTGCTGATTCCAGGCGCTCCAGTGATCCTCGGGAAGAATGTCCATCAGTTCGAACTCGGCCTTGACCGGATCGTCGGTGTGCGTGATCCCGAGCAGCTTTGATACTCGCTTCACGTGCGTATCCACGACAATGCTTGGTATTCCGAAGATATGCGTCCGCACCACATTAGCGGTTTTTCTGCCCACGCCCGGGAGCGAGGTCAGGGACTCTATATCCGAAGGCAGGACGCCGCCGAAGCGGCTCAGCAGCTCGATCGCCGCCGCCTTTATATGAAGGGCCTTATTATGGTAAAAGCCGGTCGAGCGGATGTCCTCCTCGAGTTCCGCAAGATCCGCGCCCGCAAAAGCCTCGAGATCCGGATACTTTACGTACAGGTCTCTTGTGACCATATTTACCCGCGCGTCCGTGCACTGCGCCGAAAGGATCGTCGCGAACAGCAGCTGCCAAGGCTCCTTATATTCCAAAAAACAGGGCTGCGGAGGATAATGCTCATCCAGCAGCCCGAGAATCTGTTTCAGTTTTGCTTTTGTCACTGCAGATACCTCATAAGATTCTTCAATACCACCGCGCTGTGCGGCTCAAGATGCATCGCGATAACGCCGCGCTCGGCGTGATACATCTCGGCAAAGAAGTTATAACCGCTGTCATAGGTCTCGACCAGGCGCACCATGGTCTCGTTGTCATCGATACCGAGCTCCCATACGGGAATGTCAATATTTCTCGCAACATCATCGGTATTAACGATGGTCACAAGCTTCTCGGTCTGGTTGAACCGGCCGTATACGATGACGGCATGGTCTCCTGCGAGGAACTTGACCGAGCCGGTCTTCAGCGCATCGTACGAGCGGTGTATTTTGATCAATTCTTTATAGAAATTCAGCAGATCGCGGTCCTCGCGTCCCCAGGGATAGGTCCTCCTGCTGTCGGGATCGGTCCAGCCGCAGACGCCGGCCTCATCGCCGTAATACACACACGGAGCGCCGGGCCAGGTCATCTGGATAACAATAGCCTCTCGCATGCACCAGGGCCTGATATCCCAGGAAGCCTCTTCGGGTCCGCAGGTAGCGAGCCTTCCGATTCTCCTGCTGGTCCTCGTCATAAATCTCGAATGATCGTGGTTCGAGAGCTGGTTCATCGCGGTCAGCAGGCTCTGTGTATTCATCCTGCTCATGTGATACAGCATCGCGCCGAAAAACGCGTCATTGTTGCGGAACATGTCCTCGCGGAAGAAGTCGCTGTGCTTCTCCATTCCGGTCAGGAACCAGGTTACGGGCTCCATGAAAGCCTCGTAGTTCATGATGCTGTCCCATTCGCCGCCCTGCAGCCACTTGCCGGAGTTCTCATAATTCTCGGCAATGATGATGGCCTCGGGATTCGCTTCCTTTACAGCGGTACGGAACTTGCGCCAGAACTCGTGGTTGAACTCCTCGGAATAGCCGAGGTCCGCAGCCACGTCAAGTCTCCAGCCGTCGCAGTTGAAAGGCTCGGAAACCCATTTGCGCGCGATATTTAGTATATATTCCACCAGTTCGGGCGAACCCTCATAATTAAGCTTGGGAAGCGTCTTATGACCCCACCAGCCGTCGTAGCTGTAATTGTCGGGCCAGCTGTCGTCATTAAACTTGAAGAAGCTGCGGTAAGGGCTGTCGGCATGCCCGTACGCGCCCTTCTCAAAGCCTATCGCATCCTCATATATATGCTGGCCGTCCAGCCACTTATTGAACGAACCGCAATGATTGAACACGCCGTCGAGGATGACCCTGATCCCGCGCTTATGACATTCGCCGACGAACTTCGCAAAAAATGCGTTGCTCGCTTCGAGATTCGTCAGATCGGTAACTCTCGTGATATAGCGTGCGGAATGCCTGTTGTCCGTATCTCCGTCGGTCAGCACATCACCGTAATCGTGAGGAATAACGGTAAAATGAGGATCGATGTGGTCGTAATCCTGCGTGTCGTATTTATGATTGGAAGGGGAAACGAAAAGCGGGTTGAAATAGATGACTTCGATGCCGAGGTCCTGCAGGTAATCAAGCTTCCTCAGAACGCCTCCCAGATCGCCGCCGTAGAAAATGCCCACGTCGTTGTTCTCGGGAGTCTTGTTCCAGTCGAGCACCTCGCGCGAATAGCAGTCGATGTAAAAATACTCGTTGGTCAGAGTGCGGTTGTCATTGGCTCCATCGGCAAAACGGTCGGTAAAAATCTGGTACATGACCGCGCCCTTTGCCCAGTCCGGCGTCTTAAAGCCCGGCATCAGCCAGAAATCATACGTCTCGTCATGACTCTCCGTAACGCCTACCGCATTATAGAAATAATATTTTTCACCGCACCAGATGATGAAATAATACGGAACGTTTTCTACTCCTGTAGTATATGTGCACTCATAATAATCAAACAGCTGGTCGCTGCTCGAGATACTCATGGGGAGTCTCCGGTCCCCGACTACGCATACAACCGCCGACGCATTACCCTTGGCCACCCTGATCCTGAGCTTTACCGGCTCATTCTGCCCGGGCTCCATGGGACAGCGGTATTCGGCTGTGCCGTCGCTGAATACGGCTCTGCGGATAAACTGCGTGGTCATGAATCCGATATTCGAATTCGACATCGTCTCCACAGGAGCGTAGTATTCGTTTACGACTCTGTTCTGTTGTTGTTCACTGCTGGGATAATATTCCATACCTGATGCCTTTTATGATAAACGATATAATGGGCTGTGCAATCGCTTGCACAATCAATTATATCACATTTTTCCCAAACATAAAATGAGAAAGTAAAAAAGGACAATCCTGCGACTGTCCTTTTTTGGAGAAGGTATTTTTGTTACTTATGGGGTGTAGCAAAAACTATATAATGTATTGGGGTTTACGAGTATTATTATAGCAGAGTCCGCGATTAAGTGTGCACAAACTTAACAAAACTTACTATTCTCTTTTGTGCACATTGCACAATGGTCATCCCTCTGCCTGTGTGAATAATGCCTCAAACTCGTCCTTTGTAATGCGCTCCTTTTCGACAAGCAGGGCTGCGCAGGCGTGGAGCACGTCAAGATGCTCGTTGAGTATCCTCTTCGCCTCGGCGTAGCACTCGTCGATTATAGCCTTTACTTCCTCGTCGATAAGGTTCGCCACATTCTCACTGTAGCTGCGTGTGTGAGCCAGGTCGCGTCCGATGAATACCTCATCGTCCTCATTGTCATAGTTGACCAGACCCATGTTGTCCGAGAAGCCGTACTTTGTGACCATGCTGCGCGCTATCTTGGTAGCCACCTTGATATCCTGCGACGCGCCGGTCGTGATATCGTCAAATATGATCGACTCTGCCGCACGTCCGCCCAGGTCGACGATGATATCCTGCCTCATGCGTCCCTTGGTATTGAACATCTCGTCCTTATCGGGCAGCGGCATCGTATAGCCCGCTGCGCCCTGTCCGGTAGGAATGATCGAAACCGTGTAAACGGGTCCGACATCGGGAAGCACGTGGAACAATATCGCATGTCCCGCCTCATGGTACGCGGTTATCTTCTTTTCCTTGTCAGAGATCACGCGGCTCTTGCGCTCGGTACCGATTCCGACCTTGATAAAGCTCTTTTTAACATCCTCTGCGCAAATGTACTTGCGGTTATCCTTTGCCGCGGCGATCGCGGCCTCATTCATCAGGTTCTCGAGATCCGCTCCGGTAAATCCGGCAGTGGTCTGCGCTACCTGCTTCAGATCAACATCCTCGCCGAGAGGCTTGTCCTTAACGTGGATCTTGAGGATCTCCTCACGGCCCTTTACATCGGGTCTGCCGACTACGATCTTACGGTCGAAACGTCCGGGTCTCATGATCGCGGGATCGAGAATATCCACGCGGTTCGTGGCCGCGAGAACGATGATGCCTTCGTTGACACCGAAACCGTCCATCTCCACGAGCAGCTGGTTCAGTGTCTGTTCTCTCTCATCGTGGCCGCCGCCCATACCGGTACCGCGCCTGCGCGCTACGGCGTCTATCTCATCGATGAAAACGATGCAGGGTGAGTTCTTTTTGGCGTCGTCGAAAAGGTCACGCACACGCGATGCGCCGACACCGACGAACATCTCAACGAAATCGGAACCCGATATCGAGAAGAACGGTACTCCCGCTTCTCCCGCGACTGCCTTTGCGAGCAGAGTCTTACCGGTTCCGGGAGGGCCCTCGAGCAGTACGCCCTTAGGGATGCGCGCTCCGAGTCTGGTGTATTTTGCGGGGTCTCTGAGGAAATCAACGAGCTCCTCGAGATCCTCCTTTTCCTCCTTAAGTCCCGCAACGGAACCGAAATTGAAACGCTTTGACATGTCCTTGGCGAGCTTTGCCCTGGACTTGCCGAAGTTCATCATCTTGGAATTGTTGCCGCCGCCCGCCTGTCCGGTGATCATCGTGAACATCACCACAAATACGACGAGCAGTATGATGTAGGGAAGCACCTGTGTCAGGAACCAGTTGGGCTTTGCTATCTTGGACATCGTATACGGGATGTCGCATTCTCTGGCGACCGCCTCGATCTCGGTAACGTCCGAGCAGTAGAATCTGCACTTCTGCCCCGAAACCAGAGTCACCGTTACGGTACCTGTCGGAACCTCCTCATTGGGTTCAATGGTAACACTGTAGACCTGTGCCTTATGCGCGTCCGAGTCGAACTCCTGATAGCTGTACGCTCTCGTCCCGTTCCCCGCAAGACTCTCGGAGAGATAGAGCGCGAGCATCACCACAGCCAGCACTACGAGATAAAAAACCAGGCCTTTGTATCTGCTGTTCTTCAAAGGAATAAACCTCCTGTATCACTCTTTATTCAACCACCGCGATATAAGGAATATTGCGATAGAACTGGTCATAATCGAGCCCGTAGCCGAGGACGAATTTGTCGGGGATCTGGAATCCGACATAATCAACCTTCACATCCACCTCACGGCGGTCGGGCTTGTCAAGCATCGTGCAGAGCTTGATGGAATTGGGCTTGCGGACGCCGAGCACCTCGATCAGATGCGCCAGTGTCTTGCCCGAATCAATGATATCCTCAACAATGAGCACATCCCTGCCCTCGATCGGCTCATCGAGGTCCTTCAATATCCTGATGCGGCCCGAAGACTTACGCTCGTTGCCGTAACTCGAAACCGACATGAAATCCATCGAAACATGGCAGGTGATATGCTTTGAAAGCTCGGTCATAAACATGACTCCGCCCTTAAGGATACAGATCAGATGCAGCTCTTTGCCGGCGTAATCACGGCTGATTTCTTCACCCATCTCGGCGATCCTTTTCTCCAGCTCTTCCTGTCCTATCATGATCTTGATCTTGTCATCGATATTGTTCATAAATCCGCCACCCTTTCATAAAATCCGCATCACCGCAGGCCCGGCGCTCACTCCGTTAGCTCCGCAGCCAGTATCCGGCACGTGTCACCGGTTACATAACACGAGTCGTCCCGTCTGCCGCCAACAACCCAGAGCACGTGCGGACCCTCGGCCAGGAGTATCGTGCCGTCTCTGTCGGGTCCGGGGACCTTGTTGTCGATGAACCAGGTCTTCAGACTCTTGCGGCAGAGCTCACCGGTCTTGCCGCTGCCTTTTACGAGGAGATAGTCCCCCTCACGGCGCGTTCTTACAGCTATACTGCCATTTATCTTATCATAATCAAAAAATTTCGTATAGTCGTTTCGGGGAATGTTTAGATTTTTTTCACAGGGAATTAATCGCAGATACAGACATTTCCCGTCCGGCAGGGCAATGCGCAGACCCTCTTCGCCGATCTCTCCCACTTCGTGTAAAAATGCCGTGTCCGCAGTCTCCTTCTGCCTTTCCAGCACCAGAGCCCCGTAATCGCGTCTGGCTCGAAGGCCGTAAGGCAGATCGGCGCTTTTTCCGACGGTGTTCGCGATCAGCCCTTCCGCGATCCTCACGTGTATCTCTTCGATATCCTTCAGTTTACCGGCAAGCCTCCCCAAAGCGCCGCGCAGTATCACAGACCTAAGCGCGATATGCATGCCCGCGAGCGCGTCCGCGTCGATCCTGACGGAAACGGTCTGATCACCGTCCGTCTCCTCGATATACCTGCCATCGGCTTTCAGCGCCTCAACGCGCTCCCGCGCCGCCAGGGCCACGTAGTCCTCGAGCTCACCCGCTCTTTTCGCCGCGCCCGCAATATGGGCCGCAGCCTCGCTGTTTATCGACTCTTTCAGGATCGGGAGCACCGTGTTCCTGATCCTGTTCCTGCTGTAATCCTCAGTCAGATTCGTCTCGTCGGTCCTGTAGGCGATGCCCCTGGCGGCGAGATACTCTTCTATCATCGCCCTGCTGCAGTCGAGCAGCGGTCTGATGATGCGGAATCCGCCAAACTCCCTCACCGGAGCGATCCCGCGCAGCCCCGAGATGCCGCTGCCTCTGGCGATATTGAACAGCACGGTCTCCGCATTGTCGTCACGGTTATGCGCGACCGCGATGCAGTTAAGTCCCTCGTCTTTGCAGACCTTTGCGAAGCACTCGTATCGGTACTGCCGTCCGGCTTCCTCCTCGGTCAGGCCCTTTTCTTTGGCAAGTGCCGGGATATCCGCGTGAAATACCCTGAATCCAATCCCCTTTTCGCGACAAAAAGCTTCGACAAAATGCTCGTCCGCATCTGCCGAAGCTCCCCTGATACCGTGGTTAACATGAACCGCGACGAGTCTGAGACCCAGGCGGTCCTTTAAAGAAAACAGAATATTAAGAAGGCACATCGAGTCTGCTCCACCCGATACGCCCACTGCTGCGCCGTCCCCGCAGGACAGCATGTTATTAAGCTTGATGTAATCGATTACTTTTTGTTCCATCCGGTCACTCGGAGCCTTCCTTAGGCACGAGGATGATTTCGTCGGGGTATCTCAGCCCCAGCGCTTCCCTGGCCTGATCCTCTATATAGTCATCGGTTTCCCGATACTTGATCTCGTTCTCGATAGTCTTTGTCTTTTCGTTGGCCGCTGCGATGCTCGCATCCAGCTGCTTTATGATATCGTTCTTGGCATTAAGATCGCTGGTGAGCTTCTCGGTCTTTACCAGAATAAGTACGCAAATGAACATAACGATGATGACAATGATCCCCATCGCCGCTCTTGAACTTCTGCCTTTTCTGCGCATGACACTTGCCTCCCGACTGCATAGCCTTATTTAGTAATCTGCGGATCAATGCCCGAAAAAACGGGACACTGCACGCTGCTCGTTTTATATATCGGTTATCTGCGGGAAAAACTTTAGTCCTTCAGCGCAAAAAACTTCAAAGATACTTATAAAGTTCGGCAGCCTCTTCCTTTTTTTGCGTATCCGCGATACCCAGGACCTCGACCTTAACGGTCTTTGTGCCGAATCCTATCTCTATCACGTCTCCGACCTTAACCTCGGCGGAGGCCTTCGCGGGCTTGCCGTTTATCGAAACCCTGCCCGCGTCGCAGGCTTCGTTGGCAACGGTGCGCCTCTTTATCAGACGCGACACCTTAAGATATTTGTCCAGTCTCATATTCCCATTAAAAAGCCCGCGACCTATCGGCCGCGGGCCCAGTGTTTAAAGAAATTACTTGTTAACAGCATCCTTTAAAGCCTTACCAGCCTTGAACTTAGGAGCCTTGGAAGCAGGGATCTTGATAGCCTTCTTGGTCTGAGGGTTACGTCCTGTTCTAGCGGGTCTCTTGGTAACTTCGAAAGTACCGAAACCAACGAGCTGAACCTTCTTGCCAGCCTTAAGCTCTGCGGTAATAGCCTCGATAGCAGCCTTGAGAGCCTTCTCCGAATCCTTCTTTGATAACTCAGCCTTCTCAGCGATAGCTGCAACTAAATCAGCCTTGTTCATAATAATTCCTCCTCGATTTTAAAAAAATAAATGAAATGAAATCCGAGTCGTGCCCGCTTGCGCGAAATGCCGTATCGGACCGTCAATTTATTTATAAACGTTGGCGTGGTCTTTGTCAAGAAAAAATGATAAAAAACCGCACATTTTCAAGGTTTTTTCTCGTTTTCAATACCTTCTTATCTTATCGTGGGAATCGTCATTCGTTTTTATGATTTTCCTGAGCACGACGTAATACCCGTTTCCCGGAGAGACCTCAACAAAGACCCTGTCGCCCTCGTGCTTACCGAGGATTGCCTTGCCCAGGGGCGATTCGATGCTGATCAGATTGTTCAGCACGTCGCCGCGGATGGAAGTCACCAGACGGAACGTATCCGTCTCGCCTTCCTCCTCGAAAAATACCTCGGCGGTATTGTTGATGCCCATCTCGTCCGCCTTCGAGCTGTCGTCGATAACGGTCGCGTTCTTCAGCATCCTCTCGAGGTACCTGATCCTCGACTCGTTCTGGTTTTTGTCCCTTTTCGCGGCATAATACTCAAAGTTCTCGCTCAGGTCTCCCTGCGCGCGGGCCTCCTTGACCGCCTCTATCGCGTCCTTGCGGACCACCAGTTTCCTGTATTCTATTTCCTCGCGTATCTTGTCGACATCGCTCTTTGTCAGATCTTCACCCATAGTATCAACTCTCTTTCCTGTTTATCTTCGCGGAAGCGTCGTAAGGGGCCGGTGCCGCAGGCTCCGTCCTGCGCGCGTGATTGGCCGCGTCGCGCTTTAAGTAGCGCTCGATCGGGTTGACCACTCCGCCGTCCTCTCCCGCGATGTAATCCCTTGTTTTTCCGAAGAACAGCTGCTTGTGGGACAGATGCAGGATATGGTTCGAATACCTCATCGCCTCGTCCAGATCATGCGATACCATGATTATCGCGATCCCCTGCTCCTTATTGATCTTCGAGGTGAGCTCGTACATGTCGCGCGCGGCGACGGGATCGAGTCCCGAAACGGGCTCGTCCAGGAGCAGCAGCTTCTTCGTTGCGCAAAGCGCACGCGCCAGCAGGACTCTCTGCTGCTGTCCGCCCGACAGGTCCTGATAGCAGTGATCCCTGAGGTTCGTGATGCCCAGCAGCTCCATATTCTTATCGGCCTCGGCGTAATCCTTTTTATTCATGAACGGGCGCCAGCCCATGCTGTTTATGCGTCCCGAGACCACGACCTCCCTGACGCTCGCAGGGAAATCCTTCTGTATCTGCGTCTGCTGCGGCAGATAACCGATCTCGTTGGGCTTCAGGCCGTCACCGGTCTCGATCCTGCCCGACATGGGCTTGATGAGCCCTAAGATGCCCTTTACCAGAGTCGATTTGCCCGCTCCGTTCTCACCGATCACGCAGAGGTACGTATCCTGCCCGACCGAGAAATTGATATCGCTGAGTATCGGCACACCGTCATAGCCCAGCGTTACATGATTGCATGTTAGTATCGACATTTTTATTCCTCATTCCTGCACTTCTCGCAGGTTCCGTAAAGTATCGAGCCCTTGCAGATTATCGAGAAACCGTGATGTTCCTCGATATGTTCGTTTATCTCATCCATAAAATGACAGTCAAGGTGTATGACCTTGCCGCATTTGACGCACTGCAGGTGCAGGTGCGAGTCGCAGTTTCTGGCCGGCTCCGCGAACTGATACAGCGCCACGTCTCCCGAATCCGCGGAATACTTGTTGACCATGCCCTCCTCGGAAAGTCTCCCCAGATACCTGTAAACGGTCGAGATATTCACGTCCACCGACTTCTCTTCGAGGTGCTTCATGATATCATTGACCGTCAGTGCCCGGTCCGCATTATTCTTCAGATAGTCGGCGATCTGCGTCCTGGCCGCCGTCCTGTATGACTTCTTATCTGCCATGTCTGCTCCGTTTCTATAAAAACCATCTCGCGGGCACGCCCGCTCTAAAATGCAATTAATTTGCGAATTATAGTAGCACGGCTTTCCCCAAAAGTCAAGAATCCCGCCTCGCGGCAGGATTCCCGTTTATGTTATTTATTAATGACTGCGCTGTCCATTATCACTTTCTCGGCCTTTTCCTGACGTACCGCGTTGTTGACCATCTTGTCGATCTCCTCCTGGGAAATGGCCTCAAGAACCTCTTCCCTGGTCTCAAATCCGTAGTAGTCGAAGAAATACTCCTCGAACTTGGCCTCGAACTCCTCTTCGGATACATCGAAGCCCTCGATCTCAGCGATCTTGTCCAGAGTGCGGCTGTACTTGATGGTGAATGTGTACTGGTCCTGCATGAACTGATCGTATTCGGCGGGGGTCCATCCGTAGTACATCGCGAAAAGCGTAGCCGCGTCCATGCCGTAGTAGGACTTGTACATATTGTCGTAGTAGTCCTTCCAGTAAGCTACGGTATCGGCGATCTCCTCGTCGATGTCGCCCTCGAAGGTACAGTTTTCGATGACCTTCTGGGCTATCGCGTTCTTCGCGAGGTCGTCGGCCTCCGCAGTTGCCTCGGTCTCGAGCTCTTCCCTTATCGAATTCCTGTACTCCTCAACTGTGGAATACTCGGTATTCTCCGCGATAAACTCATCGTTAAGCTCGGGAACCTCGAGCGTGTAGATCGCATTGACCGTAACAACGAACTTGGCCGGCTTGCCCGAATATGCCTCATTGTTCGGATAAGGATCGGGGAATGTGACATTCACATCCACGGTATCGCCCGCGTTCGCTCCCACGAGTCCCTCTTCAAATCCGGGGATGAACCTGCCGGAACCGAGCTCCAGCTCGAAATCGGTGTCGGCTCCGCCTTCGAATGCTTCGCCGTCCATATATCCGGTGTAATCGATCAGCACAACGTCACCCATCTCCGCGGGTCTGTCGGTAATCTCTATCTCCTCGGAGCTGTCCTCCATGAATGCGTCGATCTGGGCATCCACATCCTCGTCGGTCACAGGCGTGTACTCGTAATCAACCTCGATGCCCTTGTACTGTCCGAGGGTTACGGTTACGTTATACTCCTTGGAGCCGGGATCCACAACAACGGGGATGTCCGTGGGCTCAGCGTCAACCGTGCCCGTGGGCACGTCCGTTACGGTCACGTCGGGCTCATCCGCGTCATCCTGCTTGTCCTTATCCTTTGAGAAAAGGGATGTGATCGTTGAGAAAAATCCGCCGTCGGAACCGCGCTCCGCCGCGTTCTTTTTATATTCCTTAAGGAACAGCACAACAAACACAACGATCACGGCCACGAGCACCAGAATGATGCTCAGCAGTACCGCCGTGGTACGCTTCGAGGCCTTGATCGTAGCCTCTTCGTGCTCGTCAAATACAGGGATGTCGTAGTAATCCTTATCGCTGCCGTCGGTATCGTCCGCGGCCTTTTCCGTTACCTCACCGATACTTTCTTCGATATTCTCTTCGGTACTCTCGATGACTTCACCGGCCGTCTCTTCGGTCTTTTCGGTGATGTCCCCGGAAACCTCTGTGTTTTCCTTGTTTAACTCGTCCATTTTACTCCGTTCCGCGCACTGCGCTGTATGTCTCGTTTAATGATGTCTTACCCACATTATCACGCAAATATGTTTTTTCTGTGAATATCAGTCATAAGTTGCGGACTTTATCACATCGATAGTGGGCTTATAGCGCAGCCATGCCTTCGCATAGATCTCGTCCTTTGAAACAAAGCCCCATTCTCTCGAATCCTGTGAAACCGAGCGGTTGTCGCCCAGCACGAAAAAGCACCCGTCGGGCACGACCACGGTACCTTCGTGTTCGGTAATGAATCCGCCGTTGATCTTTGTCTTCTGTCCGTTGACATAAGGCTCGTTAAGCGCCTCTGCCGAGCCGTTTACGAATACCTTTCCGTCAGCGATCACAACGGTATCTCCGGGACAGCCGATCACGCGCTTTACATAGGTCTCTCTCTCATCGCCGGGATAAGCGAAGAAAATGATGTCTCCGCGCACGGGCTCCTTGAACAGATACGCGAGCCTGTTGCCGATGACGCGGTCCCCGACCTCAAGCGTATGCACCATCGAGCTCGAGATGACCTCGGTCTTGATTATAACAAAATGGGTAATGCAGAACGCGAGGATATAAGCCACGACAATGACCAGTATCCAGCTGAATATCTCGCGGCGGATATTGACCTTTTTCTCGCCCTCTGCCTTCTCTTCACTCTTTTTGGCTGCGTCGGAAAGGTAATTCTCGTCCTCTTCGACCGCCTTTTTGATAGCCTCTTCTATTGCGGCTTCGTCACGCTTTGCCGCTTCCAGGTCCTTATAATTATCTTCCACGGTATGTCTGCTCCCTCATAGATTAAGGCGGCACCGGACCGATCCGGCCGCAGATGCACTCCTAACTTTTTATTATAGCCCGTTTCTCCCGATTTTTCAAGACAACCGGCTGCCCGGTCCTTTTATCCGACAAACTCCGTCAGGCATACCTGCGTCCCGTCACCCGCATCCGCGAACTCTATGTAAGCCCGCTTTGCCGCTTCTTCATCATCAAACAGCCCAAAAACAGTGGGGCCGCTGCCGCTCATCATGCTGCCTGCGGCGCCGAGAGCGAGCATCTTGTGTTTAATAGTCTCTATTTCCGGATGCATCGCGATCGAGACCGGCTCGAGCACATTGCCCATCGATGCGCACATCGCGTGCAGGTCCCCCGCCTCTGTCGCGCGGATCAGGCCGTCGATATCGGGATGATCGTGGTGCTCTTCCCTGTCATACCCGCCGTATGCTTCCTTCGTCGAAATACCGAACGCCGGCTTTACGAGCAATACATGCGCCTGCGGTGCAGCGGGCAGAGGTGTCAGTTTTTCTCCTATACCCTCGGATATTGCGGTCCCGCCCATCAGGCAGTACGGCACATCGGCTCCGAGCCGCACGCCGTATTCCGCCAGCCGTTCGGGAGAAAGCCCCAGTCCGTACAGCTCATTTGCCGCCTTAAGCGACGCCGCGCAGTCACTGCTGCCTCCGGCGAGTCCGGCTGCCACCGGGATACGCTTTGTGAGCTTAACGTGCATGCCGTGAGCGACGCCCTCTTCCCTGCGGAGCAGGTCGATCGCCTTATAGATCAGATTATCCGAAAGCGCGCCCATAGCCACATCCGAATCGATCGTGATCCGCCCGTCATCCGTGCGTGTAAACTCCAGCACATCCGACAGTCCGACGGTCTGCATGATCATCCTTACCAGATGATAGCCGTCTGCCCTGCGGCCTACTATATCCAGCCCCAGGTTGATCTTTGCGTATGCTTTTACGGTAAGTTCTGCCATGCGCTCCTCCTATTCCGGAATGCCATCTCGCGTACATAGTCCGCTCGATGACCGTTCGCTCAGCCCTCAACCGGCAAACAAGCTTCCCGTTGAGGGCATTCGCTTATCGCACAAAAATCCCCCGGAGAGAAGTGTCCCCGGGGGCTGTGGAAAATGTTGTCATTTTACACTGAGATAGAAATCTTCCGCGGGAAGCTTGCCTCCCACCGAAGCGGGATTCTGATCGAAGAGAACCTGAAGATATGCCTCAACGTTCTTCTTCATCTCATCGCCCGTGTAATTAACGATATTGCAGAAAGGAATGGCCTTCTTGGCAATGGCCGCCTTGAAGATATCATAGCTCTCGAGCAGAGCCGCCGTTCCTTCGATATCACTGTTTGCCGTATCGGCCGAAGCCTTAAACTCATCGATGAATACCTTGACCGCATCGGGGTAGCTCTCGGCAAAATCCTTATTCACTACGATAACACCTGTTACGATCGCCGAATCCGCACCTGCGAGCGCGTTCCACTCGGTATTGACATCGAGCGCGACTCTGGCTCTCTCATTCTGTGTCGTAACCGCTGTTACATAGGGCTGGGGAAGCATCGCGATGACATTCTCGCCCTCGCCCGCAGCGCTCATGAGTGCCGCAACTTCAGTCGCCTCCGATTTGAACTCTATGGTCACGTCGTTGTCGGGATCGATGCCCGCCATCGTGAGCAGGTATCTTAAGGTGTACTCGGGTGTAGCGCCCTTTCCTGTGGAATAAATGGTCTTGCCCTTGAGGTCTGCGACCGAATTGATCTCATTGCCGAGCTCAACTACATAGAGCACGCCGAGATTGTTGATCGCAGCTACCTTAATGCCGCCTTCGGTCTTATTGTAGAGGACCGATGCGAGGTTTGCGGGAACCGCCGCGATCTTGATGTTGCCCTTGATCAGGTCTGCTGTGATCTCATCCGCGGCACCTGCGATCTGAAAGCTGTATTTAAGTCCTGCTTCGCCTTTGTCCGACTTGGACATAAGGTTTACCATCGCAATGGCTGTGGGTCCTTTGAGAACCGCTACCTTAACGTCCTCTTCGGGCAGTACGGGCTTTTTCGAGCATCCGGCAAGCACTGCCGCAGCCAGGCTCAGCACAAGTAAAAGTGCAATGCATTTCTTCATTTGAAGTATCTCCTCTCTAAAAAGTCTCCCAATCCGGGAAACCATGTTCGCGAGTACGATCGGGGCAGCTCCTCCGTCCGTCAGATCGATGAACAGATCAGCCGCAGCCCTCCTTCGAGAGTGAAACCGCCAAAGCCTGCAGGAAGTATGAAATGGTCGCCTTTGCGAATAACCTCACCGTCTGTTTCACCCGTGCGCGTGATGCGGCCTTCTCCTCCGATCACCGAACAGATCAAAAACGGTTCGTCTTGAATATACGAGTCTTTGCCCTCAATGTCAAGTCTGCGGACATTGTAGTATTTGCAGTGAACGAGCGGTGTGCAGCTGCTGCCGCAACCCTCGGGTGCCGACATGGGCCTGCCTTTGTCGGAAGCGTCGCTCCCCGTAAAAGGCACCTTTATCACATCAATGCTCTGCTGCACGTGCAGTTGTCTCGGCTTGCCGTTCTGCAGCCTCCCGTAGTCATAAACGCGGTAGGTAATGTCACTGTTCTGCTGCGTCTCGAGGATCATCGTGCCGCCCTTGATCGCGTGGAGCGTGCCGGGATAAATCTGGAAGAAATCGCCCTTATGCACCGGGATCTCGCGGATAAACTCGCCCCAGCGGCCGTTCTCTATCATATCGGCCAGCTCCTCACGTGTTTTCGCGTTGTGCCCGATAACGATCGTGCTCCCGGGCTCCGCATCCAGTACGTACCAGCATTCGGTCTTGCCGAGCGACCCGTTCTCATGCTCCATCGCGTACGCATCGTCCGGATGCACCTGGATGCTGAGGTCCTGCCGCGCGTCGATTATCTTGGTGAGCAGCGGGAAAACGGGCAGGCCGTCCGTGACGATGCCTTCCGCGCCGAGCCGGTCTTTTAAGATCTGACCCGCATTGCCGAAAACATCCTGACGGGTCTCCCAAAGTTTGGAAAGCGTCATTCCTCCGAATTCGCCGCCGTCGATCTCACAGTCGCCGTTTTTATGCGCCGAGACCGCCCAGCACTCACCCGTATCGTCGCCCGGGATATCATACCCGAACTCGCCTCTCATCCTGCTGCCGCCCCATATCATCTGCTTGAATACAGGCTTAAGTCTTATAATATCCATTTCTGATCCCCTCACCGGCCTTTCCTCAGACCGGCAATAATATGATTTTACGCCGTGATAAACGAAACCAGATAGAACGGCACTTTGTCGTCCTTATGCGTCTCGATTATCCTGATCGTTACCGTATGTTTTTTCTTTTCGGGCTGTTTCTGTGCGATCGCGGCGAGCTTAGCCTCGGCTGCGGCCTCCGCCTTTGTGGGCTTGGCAAACTGCACCCGCCCGGTATCTGCCAGCGCGGTCTCGATGCGCTCTCCGTGGTACATCAGCGTGCCGATGTAGAGATGATCGCCCCAGTCCTGATCGAAGTTGCCGTCGAGGATCACGGGATGCGCCGTATCGCCGTCGATTATCGCCTCAGCTATCGGCGTGGGGCGGTGGATCGTCTTTCTGTACTGGAGCGCCAGCTCCGAGCCTGTAAATGTAAATGTGATCGAATCACCCTTGTTCCACGCCTTCCAGCCGTGTTTGAACAGGTCGTGCAGATCCTTTTTCTTTGAATAGTCGGGTTTGAAACCCTTGCATTCTACAGCTTTAGAACGATACTGCGTCCGCTTGAGCTTTTCCATAGCGTTGACCGTCACGGGATCGATCGTGACCACGGGAGCCGCGGGCTTAGCCTTTCCCTCGACGTATTCCGCGCAGATCCTCTCCAGATGATCGGTCACGAGACCCGCCAGCACCGCGTGTCCCGCATCGTTCGGATGCAGTCCGTCGGGCGAGAGCTCCTCGCGCTTGATGCGGCCTGCCTCGATCTCGGGACGTACGGCGTCCCTCACGCTGATGCAGGTAATATCGTAGGCTTCGCCGATCTCATCGTGCTCGGCCTGAGTATTTACACCGGTATCGTAGAACAGGTTGTTCATGATGAGCAGAGCCGGGTGGCTCGGAAGTCTGCGAAGGCGCCTGATAAGGCCCTCGTAGTTCTCCTCAAACAGCGGATTGGCAGGGTCGTTTACCGAAAACTCGACCATGCAGAAATCGGGCTTATAAGGCGTCACATTCTCGGTGAGTCTCGTGATGCCGAACTGCGAGCTCGTGCCTCCGATGCCCGCGTTCACATATGTGAACTTTGCCTTCGGGAAACGCTGTACAAACCAGCTGTACACAAGATATGCGTAGCATGTTTCGGGCGTCGAGGAGAGCGAACCCTGGGTGATGGACCCGCCGAGAAAGCACAGTGTCAGCTTCTCTCCTTTTTTCGCGCGTTTCATGAGAGTGACCAGCGCCTCGGGGCTGCCTTCGTACGCAACCGAACGCCCGATCATTTTTGAAGTAAGATATTTTTTAGCCATATTTGCTCCTTACCTGCAGATCATTTCCGTTTAAGATACTCGAGGTTCTTCGTGATCAGCTCGCAGCGCTGCTTTACGCAGTCCGCCGAGCGCAGCGGATCCTCAGGGGTATTGAACACGTAATCGACAAGCCTTTCTACGGTTGTAGTTGCCACATGCATCCTCGTGTCGCTCGACGCGTAGTAAATGAATACCTTTCCGTCATCGTCAACGATCGCGCCGTTTGTAAACGTAACGTTCGAAACATCGCCGACCCTCTCGCCCCCGCGCGGTCCGATGAGAAGTCCCGAAGGCTCCGCGATCACCTTTGCGGGATCGTCGAGCGAGGTCGCGAACGCGTAGATCACGTAACGCAGGCCCGCAGCGGTATTGCGCACGCCGTGCGCGATGTGGATCCAGCCGCGGTCGGTCTTGATCGGCACGGCACCCGCACCGTTCTTGACTTCGGTGATCGTATGATATTTGCGGCGGCTCGTGATGATCTCCTCATCTATCACCGCATGCTCGATATCGTCGCACAGTCCGAAGCCGATGCCTCCGCCCGAACCGGTGTCGATGAAATCATCCATCGGTCTGGTATAGAAAGCATATTTGCCGTTTACAAACTCGGGGTGGAGCACGACATTTCTCTGCTGGGGAGAATTGAGCGTTTTGAGGTTGTCGAGCCTCTCCCAGTGATCGAGATCCTTTGTGCGCACGATGCCCGCCGCAGCCACCGCCGCGGACAGATCGTTCGAGGAATCGTCATGCGACTCCGAGCAGAAAACGCCGTATATCCAGCCGTCTTCATGCTGTGTCAGGCGCATGTCGTAAACATTGGTCTCCTCGGGACAGGTGTCGGGCAGAACAACGGGATAATCGCGGAACTTAAAGCCGTCCACGCCGTTGTCCGATTCTGCCACCGCAAAAAAGCTCTTGCGGTCATTGCCCTCGACGCGCACCACGAGGCAGTATTTGCCGTTAAGCTTGATCGCGCCGGAATTCATCGTCGCATTGACGCCGAGACGCTCCTCAAAGAAAGGATTCGTCTGTGGATTGAGGTCGTAACGCCAGAAAACGGGGATATTGTCGCGTGTGATAACGGGATTTACCCAGCGGTCGTATATGCCGTTATAGAATGTTGTATCTATGCTGTTTTTCTTAGAAAGAGCCGCATCGTATGCCGCCAGCGCGCGGTAGTACTCGGGATGGAGCTCGGGGATCTCGATATCGGTCACGGCCAGTCTCCTGATCATCTCGATGCACATCCTGCCGTTGTGATACGGGCACTTCCAGGGCTCGACTATCGGGCGGCCCGCGATCGGCTCCAGATTTGCATCCAGCTCCCAGAACCACTCGGAGCCCTCTCTGTGATCCGTCAGCTTTTCGCGGATGAACTTCCAGATATCGAGCGCGGCCGCGAAGAATTTATGATTTGTATTGGCGGGATCGCATTCGAATTTCTGCGAAGCGTTCATGAAACCGAGTACAGCCTCGGCCTGTACCCACCAGATCCTGTGCGTATTGTCGGTGCCTCTCTCGCACTCGTTCAGGAGCGAATGGTTCACATACGCTCTCTCATAGATGCGCTCGGCCAGCGCCTTCGTGATCGGCGCGATCCTGGCCGTGAAATCCTCATCGTCGAGCACTTCGAGCCCGCGGTCGACGAGCCATGAGGTCTCGATGTCATGCCCGTAGGAATGCAGGTCGATCAGCGAATTATAGTCTTTGTCAAAGAATACCTCCTGACGCCTGAGCGCAGGATTGTATATCTTTCCCTCGATGATGTTCAGCATAAAGCGCAGTCTGCCGGCCAGACGCGCTGCCAGGCCTCCGCAGCCGTTGTCGCTGTGCTTTCTCGCAACGCGAAGCAGCTCTGTATATGCCTCGAACACGTGCAGCAGCGTGTTCATTGTCTTTTCGGCCTCGACGCCGTTCTCGGAGAGCTTATCGTTGCCCGCGGGCGTGAAATCGCGGTTGAAAGCCTCGAGATACCCGACATTGTCCACGCATCTGCTCTCGATCACGTCCATGATCTCGATCGCCTTGAAAAACGCCGACAGATCGCCCGTCGCGTCATAATACGAAGCCAGCGCGTAGATGGCGAATGCCTGATTGTAGGTGTGCTTTGTATCGTCGGCGATGCTGCCGTCGTAACGCACCGACCAGAGCACTCCGCCGTAAGCGTTGTCTATGCAGTAGTCCGACATGAACTTATATGCATGCTTTGCGTTGTCCAGGCAGATCGCAGCGAATTTGGCATTTTCGCCGTCATCCGCGAGTGCCTTGACCTCCTTGCCCTTAAAGAGCATGTACGCATTTGAGAAAAACCAGAGTATGCGGCTGTTCAGGATGCAGCCCTTCGCCGCTGCCGGGTCCTTTTTCAAGTCGTAGTCCACATACCCGCAGAAGCCCCCGAACCTGTCGTCGCGCAGCTCCGCCCAGAACGGTATGATCTTCCCAGTAAGATGATCGTAAAACTCCTTTGAAATCT
>JAEEGH010005235.1_pt1 | contig 32740 bp, 31 predicted proteins | sample 9134181 | NCBI WGS metagenome assembly JAEEGH01 (sample SAMN16246544, study PRJNA631951) | gut metagenome | biome: gut microbiome; feature: rumen; material: DP-attached | host: Bos | place: Iran: Karaj | collected 2018-10
TATGAAAAAGACATTTGAGTTGGAAGATCTTGATTGCGCTAACTGCGCCATGAAGATGCAGGAAGCAGTCAAGAAGATCCCGGGTGTTAAGGACTGCGAAGTAAGCTTCATGAAGCAGAAGATGACTTTGGAAGCTGATGACGCCGATTTCGACAAGATCGTAAAGCTCGCTGTAAAGGCTATCGCCAAGGTCGAGCCTGACTGCACAGTATTACTTTAATCAATTAAGCCGCAGCCCAAAAACTGCGGCTTATTTAAGAGGGTATTAATATGAAGTACAAGCTTACAAAGAAGCAGAAGAAGATGCGAGGCAGGATAATAATTGCAATTGCTTTGCTTGCAGTTACTGCTGTGACGCTCCATTTTGTTGAGGTCCCGTGGTGGGCTGAGCTTGTTCTTTATATGATCCCTTATGTAATTGCAGGTTACGATGTCCTCAAGACAGCGTTTATCAATCTTATCCACGGCCAGATCTTCGATGAGAAGTTCCTCATGATGGTTGCGACGGCTGGAGCGATTGCGACCGGCGAGTATCCCGAAGCGACTTTTGTAATGCTCTTCTATCAGATCGGCGAGCTTTTCCAGAGCATCGCGGTCGGAAGATCCAGGAAATCCATCGCAAAGCTTATGGATATCAGACCTGACAGCGCAACAGTCATTCGTGATGGCGCGGAGATCGAAGTATCTCCTGAAGATGTCCAGGTTGGCGAGGTAATAATCGTTAAGCCCGGTGAGAAGATCCCGCTCGATGGTGTCATCATTGAAGGTGAGAGTTCTGTCAACCAGGCTGCTCTTACAGGCGAATCTGCGCCTGTTGATAAGGCTTTGAGCGACAATGTCATTTCCGGTACATTGAATCTTACGGGTGTTATCAAGATCAGGACAACATCGACATTCGGCCAGAGTACCGTATCGAAGATATTAGAGCTCGTCGAGAATGCTTCCGACAAGAAGGCCAAGGTCGAGAATTTCATTACCAAATTTGCAAGATACTATACGCCTGCAGTTGTTATTGCATCGCTGGTACTTGCTGTAGTACCTCCGTTGTTCCTCGGTATCGGAAGCTGGGATATCTGGAAGGAATGGCTTACGAGAGCCTGTGTATTCCTTGTAGTATCCTGCCCCTGCGCACTTGTCGTATCGGTTCCGCTGTCTTTCTTCGGTGGTATCGGCGGTGCTTCGAAGGACGGTATCCTTATCAAGGGTGCCGGATATATGGAAGTGCTGTCCAAGATCGATACAGTTGTCTTCGATAAGACGGGTACGCTTACAAAAGGCGTATTTGCAGTAGATGATGTACATCCTAATCTGGTCAGCAAGGCTGAGCTCCTGGATATTGCAGCGTGCTGCGAGAGCTTCTCCAGCCACCCTGTAGCACAGTCGATCGTCAGAGCGCATGAGGGACATATCGATAAGACACTTATTGGAGAAGTTACCGAGATTGCCGGAAAGGGCGTAAAGGCTGTAGTTGAAGGTAAAACTTACTATTGCGGCAACGGACAGCTCATGGAGATGTGCGGAGCCGACTGGCACGACTGCCACCTGACGGGAACTATCATCCACATTGCACGCGAAGAAAACGGCGCTTGTGAATATTTAGGTCACATAGTAATCAACGACCAGATCAAGGAAGACTCTGAAGAGGCAATGAAGAGCCTTAAGAATGCAGGCGTTAAGCGTCTTGTAATGCTTACGGGCGACAAGAAGAGCGTTGCTGAGAATGTTGCAAATAAGCTCGGTCTTACCGGTTTCTTTGCTGAGCTCCTGCCTGCAGATAAAGTTACTAAAGTTGAGGAGCTCTTAAATGACGGCAAGGGCAGGCTGGCGTTTGTCGGTGACGGAATAAACGATGCTCCGGTTCTGATGCGTGCAGACTGCGGAATCGCCATGGGCGCAATGGGTTCTGATGCTGCGATAGAATCGGCTGACGTTGTCCTGATGGACGACAAGCCGTCGAAGATCGCAGATGCCATAAAGATCGCGAGAAAGACTATGAGGATCGTCTGGGAGAACATCATTTTCGCGCTCGGCGTAAAGGCTGTAATACTCGTACTCGGCGCACTAGGTATCGCTAACATGTGGCTCGCTGTATTCGGCGACGTAGGCGTCCTCATCATCGCTATCCTCAACGCCATGAGGTGCATGAGAAAACTTAACAGGTAACAATCATGTTCTGGAATAAGATATCGCCCGTATATGATATTTTCGAAAACGTATACAACCGGAAAGTTTATAAGGGCACGGGAATAAAGGTCGCAGAGTTCATAGATGAGAGCGACAACGTTCTTGAATGCGCTTGCGGAACAGGCGCGATTACTGTAGAGATCGCGAAAAAGTGCCGGAAAGTATTGGCAACGGACTTTGCCGAAGGAATGTTAAAGCGCGCTTCCAGAAAGTGCAGGAAATACAGTAATGTAATTATCCGCAAGGAAGACATAACCAATATCAAATGCGCTGATGAGAGCTTCGATAAGGTCGTCGCAGGCAATGTCATACACCTTCTGCCTGAACCCGCAAAGGCCATGAAAGAGCTCGGGAGAGTTGTAAAGCCGGGCGGAAAGATAATCATTCCGACATATATAAACATGTCTAAAAGTTCATCGGGATTTGCTGTTAAATTCATTGAGAAGCTTGGCGCTGAATTTAAGAGACAGTTTGATATCGATTCGTATAGAAGATTCTTCGAAGATATGGGTTACAATGATGTAGAATACTTCGTTGTCGAAGGCAGGATGCCATGTGCTGTTGCCGTCATGACAAAGAAGTGAATCATTGAACCGGAGACATGCTGATTAGTGGATTTTGATCCTAAGACAAACCGATATCCGTATCCTTTAGAGACAGACCGTCACTACCTTGAGATCCATAAGGACAGGGGTCTGGTCTTTGACGCAAACTATCCATATATCGATAAGTCAGGCTGGTTTAAGTTCAAGCAGAACATGACACGCGTCTTTCTTAATGTGATCGTATTCCCGGTGGCAACGGTCCGTCTTGGACTTAAGATCGAAGGAAGAGAGAATCTCAAGAAGCATAAGGATGTTATTGACGGCGGCGTAGTCTCCGTGTGCAACCACGTGCACATGTGGGATTACATCGGAGTGATGAAGGGGATCCGTCCGCACAGGTCCGGCCTTCTTGCATGGGCGCCGAATATCAATGGTGAGAACGGAACTTTGATCCGCCTGGTTGGCGGCATTCCGATCCCTGAGAAGACTGTGGCAGGGCAGAAGGCTTTCCTTAAAGCTGTCGGAGGATTTCTTAAAGACCACGGTTGGCTCCACATCTACGCTGAAGGAAGCATGTGGGAATACTACAGGCCCATAAGACCTTTCAAGCGCGGCGCTTCGCTTATTGCTGTGAGCAACGATAAGCCTATACTGCCGTTGGGTTATTCATACCGTGAACCCGGGTGGATAAGAAAGCATATTTTCAAGCAGATAGCGTGCTTTACGCTGCATATCGGAGAGCCGATATTCCCGGATAAGTCATTGAGCCCCAAAGAACGCGAGAAAGACCTTACGATACGTGCGAACAAAGCTGTCTGCGCGCTCGTGGGGATCGATCCTGATAAGAACATTTACGAACCTGAATTCAACGACTCGAAGCGTATCGATTACTATACTGACAAATACGGTGTCGGATATAAGGGTTCGTGGTAAGGAAAACTAATGAAATACAGCATTACACGTATAAAAGGCGGAACTGATAACTGCTATTTAGTGTCTGACGGAAAGAACGCTGTTCTTTTCGATACGGCGAGCTCTGAAAATCTTCAGCAGGTAGAAGATGAGTGCAGCAAATACGATATGAAGCTTATCGTCTTATCGCACCCTCATTTCGATCACGCTGAGAATGCTGATGCATTGTCAAAGAAGTTCAATGTCCCGGTGGCTTATAACGAGAAAGATGACGGCATCTTCGACGACTATGATTCGCAGTCTCTGCATTCATACGGATTAGTGGGTTTTGTGGTGCTTAAGGCGTCTCTCAAAGTCTTAAGCCGGACGAAGGTGAGAAGGCCTGAGAACCGCTTCTTTGTTAAGGAAGGCGATACGCTTGCCGAATACGGTTTTCCTGACATTAAGGTTGTTGAGCTTCCCGGCCATTCGATGGGTTCCATCGGCCTTCTCGTAGCTGATGAAGCTCTTCTCGTTGGCGATGCTCTCGATAACTGGATTAAGCCCGGAATGGGGCATCTTTATACTGATCTTGAAGCGCAGAGAAAAACTGCTGACAAGATCCGTTCATTCGGCAAACGCACTTACTATTTTGGGCACGGCAACCCGGCGGAGAAGTTTTAACCATGTACCTGTACCACTATTACGACAAGAGGTCAGGACCGTTTAAAAGTCTTACTGCGCTTCCTAAGGATGAAGCTTTATCCGTTCTCGAAAAGATCAAGTCAGACAGACCGGATTCCCTGACTGCTCAAAGAGATGCGGACTATATCTCCAAACGCATGAACTGTGAGAGGATAGTACGCGAAGAAGCAATGAAAAAAGGCATCTTAATGGATATCCCGTCGCCTCATTACATGGTTATTGAACACAGTCCGTGGCTTTCCACTTGGTTCGAGGATCCGGGTGTGATCAGGATACCTGTCGAAGAATTCGATACCCGCAAGTTATCGTTTACTTACGGCGATTCCATGCCGACATTCAGCCCCCGCATAAAGGACGGGAAAGAATACAGGAAAAAGGTCTATACGTATGAGGAGATCCTGGACGTAATTGCAAGATACGGACTGCCTCAGGATTGGAACGATGACGGAGCCCACGGCCCTGAAAGGTATATTGAAGTTCAGGTCTGGTGTGACGATCCGGTAAGAAGATATATGTGATGCAACAACGCGTTTCTTGTTTTGGAGAAGTGCCACAGACATAATGGAGCTATCAAAACAAACGGAGGCAAAAAATATGGAAACTAAAGATGTTTTGAAGAAGATACGTGAGGAGAATAACCTCACACAGGATCAGTTCGCTGAAAGAGTACTGGTTACAAGACAGGCTGTAAGCCGTTGGGAAACTGGCGAGACACAGCCCAATACGGAGACTCTGAAGATCTTATCAAGAGAGTTCAACGTATCGATCAACACGCTTCTCGGAAGCCCCAGACAGCTTTATTGCCAGTGCTGCGGAATGCCTCTTAACGAAGACATTAACATCAGCAGGGAACCTGACGGTGACTTCAACGAGGATTACTGCAAGTGGTGCTACACTGAGGGCAATTTCGTATATGAGACAAAGGACGATCTTCTTGATTTCCTGATCGATCATATGCCGAATCCCGAGGGCCTCTCTGACAGTGACAGACGCGCCCAGTACGACGGATGGCTCTCAGAACTCAAACACTGGAAGTAATACGGGGCTTAATAGCGGATAGTAAGGCATCTCCTCTTTGATATAATTAGTGAAATCAACAGAGGAGATGCTTTTTTATGCGTGTCGGAATCATCGGTTATGGAAGCATGGGAAAGATGCTGCTTTGGAAGTTCTCCGAAGCGGCAAATATAGATAAACAGGACCTTTTTGTATCCAACAGGACTGAATCCAAGCTCGAAGAGGCAAAAATGATCGCCAAGATCGCAGGCAACAAGGAGCTTGCGGCATCTTCAGATATCGTATTTGTATGTGTAAGGCCTTCGGACCTTAAGTCCGTGCTTGAAGAGATAAAGGATTCCATTAATCCTGACGCACTGCTCGTATCCTTAAACGGCAGCGTTTCTTTTGATACGATCCGTAAGGTTATAGATATTAAGACTGCCAAAGTCATTCCGAGCCTCACTGCCGAGATTGGAAGATCCCAGACTCTCGTGTGCTTCGATGAGAGAGTCAGCGAAAAGTCAGTGCTAAAGGACCTTTTAAGCTCAATAGGCGACGTTATCGAACTGCCCGAAAATGAGATGGGCATGGGATCTGAACTCGTAAGCTGCATGCCGGGCTTTATCGCTTCGATCTTCGATGTCATATGCAGATCAGCAGAAGGGCATACTTCCATTCCGAAGGAGCAGATCGTAAAGATGGTGCTCTCGACCATGAGTGCCACGGGCGATCTTATGCTTCAGAAGGGAATGTCTTTTGAAGATGTTGTAACAAGAGTCGCTACAAAGGGCGGCATTACTGAAGAAGGCACAAAGGTCGTTTATGAAGGGTTCCCTGAGACGGCGGATCTCCTTTTTGCGAAGACCCTTGAGAAAAGGCGCTTAACGACTGAGATTGCAGAGAAGAGTTTCTGATAGTAAACTTTTTCGAAGGAATCAAAGGGAGGATTTAAATGGCTGTACTTTGCTCAAACTGTTCCGGCAAGCTTGTCTTCAATCCGGCTTATCAGAAGCTGGAATGTTCTGCATGCGGAAGCAGATTTGATCCGGAAGACGTTAAGGACATAAATGCTGATGCCCAATCAAAGTATTACGACACAAGGGTCTATACATGCGCTCATTGCGGAGCGGAGATCATTACGAGTGATACTGAAGTATCGACATTTTGTGTCTATTGCGGCAACCCTGCCATCAATTTCTCCAGGATAAAGAAGGAATACAAGCCTGACGGACTGATCCCTTTCCAGATAACAAAAGAAGAAGCGGCCGCCAAGATCAAAGAGAAGTTCCTCGCCAACCCGTTCATACCTAAAGAAGTCAAGTCCAAGGCTGTTCCGGAGAATATCAGAGGGATATATGTACCGTACTGGATCGTCAATGCGCGCTTTACCGAGGCATCTTATATTCAGGCTGAGGTCAACAACGGCGAGAAGATAGTGACTAAGTATTACCAGAGAGTCGGAACATGCAACTTCCAAAACATTCCGATCGACGGTTCAAATATCCTGCTCGATGAGGTCAGCTCAAGGCTCGAGCCGTTCTATTTCGCGGAAGCCAAAGAGTTTGATGAGGATTATCTTAACGGCTTTTACTCCAACACTTCTGACATGACTTATAAGAATCTTCAGAACGCTGTTGCCGCAAGATGTCATGAACTCTATTCCAAAGAAGCCTGTTCTACTGTCGAGAACGGGAAATCGTTTGTAAATGACGCCGCTTATTGGGCATATATTCAGGACGATCCTCTCTATATGATGATGCCTGTATGGTTTTTCACGTTTATATACAAAAATGAGCCCCACACGATCCTGATCAACGGACAGAGCGGCAAGGTAGTGGGAACTATGCCCTGGTCCAAGAAAAAGATCGGTATGCTCTTTGCTTCTGTGTGCCTGGCAATATTAGCTCTCATGGTCCTGGCAGCCGTCGGAATTGCTTTTGATTTCGGAGGTCTGAAAGATCTCTACAATATCTTTATCGTTGTCGTAGCCCTGATCGCAGCCGGCACTGTCGTGCCCGGTCTTCTGGGACTTCGGAAGATAAGGAATAATATCACCCTCACAAAGGCTGATGCGATCTTTAAGTTCGTAAAGAAAAGGCAGGGATAAGGGTATGGATATGGTAAATATGACAGCAAATGAGACATTTCTAGTGGTCATTATCTCGGCCCTGATCTTTGCATTCGTAAGTATCGGGATATCGTGCTTTGTCACGTATCTTGTCCTCAACAAATACAACAATTTCGGTGATACGTCCTGCAGTCTTTACCAGTATTCGGCACACGGTGTCTCTTATAAAGTCCTGCGCGATAATGTGCTGCTCGAAGAAAAGAATGATTTCTTCTCTGTCTGGGGAGAAAACCCGTATGCGAATATCGAGAGATCAATACCTGAGCAGCTCTTGAAAAACGCTGAAGATCAGACGGAAACAATCTGATAAAATTCCGGAAAAATGAATCGGGAGATCTGCAAACTGTCCCATTAATCGCTTTGAATTTGCCTCATAAAACCGTAAAATTAGTGCATAAAGGTTTTTGAGGTATAAGCATGATCAGGTTTAAGACATATAGTGCAATAAGGCCGGTCTCGCGCGAAGTAATAGAGGATGCATTCACGGATCTTAACGGCAGGGACGTTATCTTTGTCGCGCCTGAATTTGCAAAGGCCCAGGTCGAGCGTGAGGTCCTTGCATTTAAGGAGGCTCATTCCGGAGGGAATGGCACGATCGATACCGGAGAAGGAATTATCACTCTGTCATCTTCTCTCGTCTCAGGCGATGTTTTAAGCTTCAGGAAGCTCGCAGGCAATATCTTGGACGACCTCGGCACCAATTATGTTGCCGAAGGCGGCGAGATCATGCTCCGCAATGCGATCTACAACATCCTTGCCAATAACAAGTCCAGGCTCAAGGCCTTCGGCACACTGTCTTCCAGAATAGACTATATCAACATGATGATCGCCCTCCTGGGCGACTTCTCACGCTATGGTGTCGGTATTGATGACATCGGTGAAGCTGTCAAAGCAGTGGACAATGCCTCTAATTCAGTGGCATTTGTCAATAAACTCAAGGATCTCCATCTGATAATGGGAGAACTTGAGCAGATGAATGACAGATACGGCTTGAACCTCTTAAGGGAGCCTATTGCGCTTGCATGCGAGAAGCTGTCTTCGGCAGATAAGTACAGACTCTCATCCAGAAGGGCGAGCGGGCTTTCCGCACTCTTGAAGTCCAAGATCGTTTTCATCGGATTTGGCGCTACCCGTATGCTGACGCCCAAAGAGATTAAACTCATCTCGCTTTTATCGGATATGGGCTGTGATATCGAATTCAATGTCATTTCCGGAGATTCAGGTTCTTCGTTCTCTTCAGTCTATAAGGCCGGTGAGGATTTCTCAGGCATGCTTGAATCATTAGGCGCTTTAGGTTCTGAACTTAAGATCTCTGACACCGGAGATGTCTTAAGCCTTATAGTTAAGGGCTTTGCGACGGACAAAGCTCCTGACGGACTTACCATGAACGGCGAGGTCAGACTATCAGAGCTATCAGGTATAGATGACAGAGTAGGATACATCTTCAACGAAGTGATAAGCCTTACCAGAGAGCAGGGCTACAGATACAGAGACATCAGGATCGTTTGCTGTAACGAGGATCTGATGAACAGGATGAGGAGCACGGCAGAGCTCTACGGTTTAGATGTCTTTATCGACCGTAAGATCGCTTTGGGCGGTACCGTGGTTCCATACATGATGCAGATCATCTTAGAGCTTCCGAGAGCGGGATATACACTGGAACTCATCATGAAGGCCATGCGCTCGGGCATGCTGAGGATCCCGCCTTATATCGCTGACGGCTTTGAGAATTACTGTTATGCCAGGAACATTACGGACAGCGTAAGGCTGTTTGATGAGAATGCTTATATAGTTCCTGAAGACGACGGGCACAAGCGGAAGTCCGAATTCTGGATCCTGGAAGGCACCGTTCCGGGAATAAATGAGGGCTTTGTAGACAGCGGAAAGTTCTTCTATGAATATGTTGTCGAAAGGACCCTGATCCCTCTTAAGAAGGCTTGCGAATCCATTTACGGAGAGAAGACTTTGTCCGGCAAGGCAAGGAAGAGCCTGGAATTCTTTAACAGCATGAGAGGCTTTATCGAGCCTTTGCGCGACGAGTTTATCTCCCGTGGCGACGATGCTGCGGCAGTAGCTCTCGTAAGGGGCTATGACGAACTCATAAGCCTTCTTATGTGTTCAACTCACGAGATGAATGACTGTGAGATAAGCCAGAAGGATTTCCTTTCGATGATCAGGACTGACATGAGGAACAGGACAGAAGGCACCATTCCGCTGAAGGTTGACTCGATCGAGATAACTACACCTGAACATGCCTTTGTTACACCCTGCAAGGTCCTCTTTATCGTAGGAGCACAGAAGGATAATTTCCCTTATGTCCGCATGAGGGAAGGGCTTTTGAGCGGCATTGAGCTTAAGCATCTTTCAGCTTCCACTGACAGCATCGAGCTTCCCGACAAGGCGCAGAATAAGATGAGGGAAGAATTTGTCACTTGCTGCCTCCTTTTAGGTTCTGCAACAGACAGGCTCTACATGGTCCATGAATACGGCAAGCCGAAGAGCCGTGTTTTCGAATACCTCGAAAAGTATGCGGATAACTTCCACATCGTAAACACATTCAAGAACCCGATAGCCGGCGAAGCGGTTAAGTTCAGGCACGATGCTGAAACTGCGGGTATCCCCCGCGATGTAATGGACAGGCTTCTTACGGTAAGAAGAGAGGACGGCACCGCCGGCAAGGCCATCTATGCGAGTGTGTCTTCCATTGAGAGCTTCAGGGAATGCGCTTTCCAGTACATGCTTAAGAGCCAGCTTAGGATCAGCCCGAGAGAAGATAATACCAAGATCCAGGCAAATTCCTTCGGAAGCCTTATCCACAGCATGTTTGAACAAGCTTACAGGGTATTAAGAGACGAGAGCGGCAAAGATCCTGAGAAGTTTAAGGATATGGCCAACGGGCTGCTCGAAGATGAAGACAAATACAATAAATTTGCTGATGACTGCTTAAGAAAAGCTGCGTCCGAGAGAGCAGCCTTCGGATCAGTTGATAAGGAAGGCAATCCGACAGACAAGGTCTTCGAGATGGATACATATGCCAAGCTCAGAAGGATGTTTACCAAGATGTTCAGAGGAGTTCTCACGGACTCTGTCGAGACCGGCTTTGTGCCTGAAGGAATAGAGCAGAAGATCGGAAGCAAGGATCTTGTGCTCAATATCCCGTACGAAGGCGTTGATCTTAAGTTCACGGGCTATATCGACAGGTTTGACTTAAGAAGGGACGATGCCGGAAAGATCCACTTAAGGACGATCGATTACAAGAGCTTTGAGAAGGACGTCGATGCCGCATCTCTCATGAACGGCACGCAGATCCAGCTTCCGACGTATTCAGGAGCGATCCTTGATAAGTATTCTGCTGAAGGCGAAGCCGTAATAGACGATTACGGTTATGTTCAGGTCGGACTTAAGGCAAGCGATAAGGGCGAGCCTCTAACATGTGCTCCCAAGCTCTCAGGATACGATGAAGCTGCTATGAATATCGCCATAGATTATTCGAAGCACATCATTAAGGAGAGCGTCGACCAGATAACATCAGGCAAGGCTGATGCAGTGACGGCCGAGCCTAAGCTTAAGCTCTGCAATTACTGCAGTTACAAGGGCTATTGCGGCAACGATCCGGCCGCCCCCAGGTATCGGAAGCAGCCTGACTTAGGAAGTTCCGGCAAATACGGAACGATGGTCACAAACTGTGAGAAGTTTGCAGAACCCACCAAATCAGGCAAAGCCAGGAAGGATCCGGGTTACGACGAAGTCACCAAGAAGATCGGTGCAGATAAGAGCATGAAGAAATCCGACAGGATCGCTATCCTCGGCATGAAGGACATACTCGAAGGCACGGATGAGAAGGGAAAGGAGGAATAAGTTATGAAGTTCTCGGCTGAACAGGAAAAGATAATCAACGCGGAACTCGGTAACAACCTCGTTTCCGCATCTGCAGGATCCGGCAAGACCACGGTCCTTACCGCAAGGATCGGTGACGAAGTAATGAGCGGCAGGCTTTCAGTAGACAACATGCTCGTTGTAACCTTCACAGAAGATGCAGCTGCACATATGGCTGACAAGATCGAAGAGAAGTTAAGGAGCCTTAGGAATGAAGCTGTGCTTAACGGCGATACCGGGATGGCCGCAAGGCTCTCGACACAGATAGATCTTTTGCCTAACGCATATATCCAGACAATGCACGGCTTTTGCTCGCGTGTCATCAAGGAGAAGGGCTATCTTTTGGAAGACGGACCGATGGCTGAGTTTACGGATCCTTCATGCAGGATCTTAAGTGAAAGCGAGCAGGGCGTATTGCTTCAGACCGCTGTAGAATATGCCTTTAAGGGCATGTATGAAGAGTGCAGGTCTGAAGAGGATAATTTCATTAAGTTCACAAGAAGATTCGGCGACGGAAGGAGTGACGATTCCTTAGGAGGGATCGTAACAAGCACATACAAGACGCTTCGAAGTCTGCCGGATTATCTCGATGTCTGCGAAGATTTTGTCGCTGACAGGGAAGAGCGCGACAGCAAAGATCAGATCATGTATTTCGAAGGGAAGAATGAGATCCCGCGCGTTATTACCGAATATCTTTCCAATGTCAAAGACATGATAGAGGACAGCGATTTTGATTCCGTTCTTGCAGATCACGAGACATATCAGATCGTTGAAGAATATTCCAACGACGAATTCATAAGCCTGGTCAAGAACAGGATAGATAATGTCATTGAACACTATAAGACTCACAAAGGCGCTGATTTCTTCAGTTCGCTCATTCCTCTCAAGGAATTAGGAGAGCTTAAGTTCAAGTCATTCTTCAGAGGCGCAGATCTTAAGGGAGATGACAGGCCGCTTCTTGCGATCGTTACATTAAGGCATTTCCTGACGCCGGATAAATGGGCTGATTCCAAATACGATAACCCGTATGACCTGCCTGAAGAGTACAGCAGTCTTATCGGCTTTACCGAAGAACAGATTCTCGCTAACCAGAAGGAAGGAACCAAAGCCTGCAGGGCATTTGTCGATCTTCTGAAGAAGACGGATCTTTACTATGCGAAGGTCAAGAACAACATGCACGGCATGGATTATTCAGACCTCGAGCATACTGCATATGAGATCTTAAAGACGGAGGAGGCTTCTTCGTTTTACCGTGAGAAGTTCACCGAGATCTTTGTCGATGAGTATCAGGACAATACAAGGCTCCAGGATAAGATAATCGAGAAGTTCGAGAGACCTGAAGGCAATGTCTTCCGTGTGGGTGATATCAAGCAGAGCATCTATAAATTCCGTTTTGCCGATCCCAAGATCTTCGGCACGAGAATGAAGGAGATCTCATCAGGAGAACAGAAGGGAACTGTTCACTATCTGAGGGAAAACCACAGAAGCACATGTGAAGTTCTCGCATTTGCCAATTATGTATTCGATCAGATAATGAGCGGTGAAGCATCCGAGATCGAATATGACTTAAGCCAGCGCTTAAGCAAAGCGGATGAGACACGTCACGGCGCGGTGCCGAGGATAATCGTTACAGACAGCGCAGTTCCTGAAGAAGATGACGGCGATAAGACCAAGCCTGAGAGAAGGGCTGTCTTTGCTGCTGTCGAGAGCGAGGTAAAAAGATATCTTGAGGAATGCACCAGAGTTGACGGAAGCAAGACCGAGTTCAAGGATATCTGCATACTTACCGCTTCTAATAACCAGGCTGAATCCATAGCGAGGTATCTTAACGGATGCACATTAAAGGACGGAAGAAAGATAGAAGCATCAGGCAGATTTACGACTGATGTTTTCGAGGACCTGGACATACACAGACTCATAAATTTCCTGATCTGCCTGGGCAACGAATACAGGGACGAATACCTTGCGGGAGTAATGCTCTCGAATTATAAGTTCTCGAATTTTACCGTTGCCGAGATCGCTGATATACAGGCTTTTATCCATGAGCTTGACAGCGCTCCGGTCGAGAAGGAGCCTCTGATGTTAAGGCTCAGGATCTTTGCAGAAAAGGACAGCAGCATTCTTGCTTTAAGGGTAAGGAACTTCATCGACGTTTTCGACAGGATAAGGATGAGCGCGATGGTATCTGATATCGATGACATTATCGAGCTTATCTACCGTGAGACCGGCATAAAGGCCACTTTGGAAGCAAGGGAAGGCGACAGCAGCAAGTTCGACGTCTTCAAAGACTGGCTGTCAGAGAGCTTCAAATTAAGGGGTTCTGACCTCTCGGGCATAGCAGATGAGCTCGAACAGATGAAGATCCACATAAAGAAGGCGGATATCGAAGTAACTGATGCCAACAAGAATAAGATCACCACAATGACCGTGCATAAGAGCAAGGGCCTGGAATTCCCGTTTGTCATCCTTGTTGCGACAGGCGGTCAGGACGAGAGAAAGGATACGCTGTCGAGCATCATGTTCGACCGTGATGACGGCTTTATCACAGAAGATTTCAACTTCGAAGACATTACGAGATCTCATTCTTTCGAGCAGTATATCTACAAGATGAAGATGAGATTAGAGAGCAATGCCGAGACATGCAGGCTCTTATATGTCGCGCTTACCCGTGCAGAGGAGGATCTGTCGATAATCACGAGCTGCGATATAGATGATAAGTCTAAGACGAGTCCTATGAGAAAGGCTTTCACGCAGGCGATAGAGTATAAGGACAGGCAGTTTGACAAGAGGCACTGGCTCGCAGGAGACATGAAGCTTCCTTATTGCCTTTTCAGTGCCCTTGCCAGAAGTGCCGACGGCGCAAAGTTAAGGGAGATCGCCGAATCAGGAGATCTTAAAGGCAGCAATACGGTTCCGTTCAAAGATCTGGACGGCAATGAGGCACGCGGCTTTGAGGTCAGCGTTATTACTGCAGATAAGACAACAGAGCTTTACAACGCTCAAAAGCTTCAGGCAGGGCAGATCGAAGAGGCTGAGAAAGAAGCAGAAGAGGCTAAGCCTGCACCTGAATTCGATTCCGACGGCAAGCTGATCCTCCCGGAATATAAATATCAGGAGAGTGTCAGTATTCCGTTCAAGGTATCCGTAACCGGTATAGCGGGCGACAGGAAGCCTTCTGACACGACGCATGTAGATCTTGAGATCAGGAGCATAGATGATTTCGACAGCGTCAACGTATCCATGCTTACGGGCGCTGCCAAGGGTACGATCCTGCACAGGATAATGAGATTTATCGATCTTGAGGGTATCAGGAACGGAACGGTTCAGTTCGATTCAGAGATCGAATCCCTTATAAGCGAAGGCTATCTTAATATCTGCTCCGCCGATAATGCCAGGGAAGTTGCAAGGCTGTTTAAGGACGGCATTACCGCATTTTGCAGGAGCGGGAGATGTGAAGACATTATCCGGAGCTTTGCCGAAGGCACGGCGCGTTCGGAAAAGCCTATTGTTTTCGCGGTCTACATAGAAGGCAACGAAGGCGATTCGGCTCTGGTACAGGGAATAATCGACCTCATGTATAAGACGGAGGAAGGATTTACTATCCTCGACTATAAGACTGACCGACTGGACGGAGCAGGTCCCGAAGACAGGGCAAAGGAGGCTCTTGCAAGGCACAGCATGCAGCTTAACAGCTACGCGGCGGCAGTTGAGGAAGAGGGGCTTAAGGTTGCCCATAAGCTCCTTTATCTGGTCCGTTACGGGGAATTTGTTGAGGTTTAATCGGCAGAACGCTTCTTGCCGGCGTCTCTTTTCCTGATAGCGCGGAAGAAATCGAGCATCATTTGGGAGCATTCCTTCTCCATGATGCCGCCTTCGAATTCGACCTTGTGATTGTGTCCGTGGGATACCTCGAAAATGTCATTGCAGGATACTACGGCGCCGCTCTTGGGTTCGTAAGCACCGAAATAGACCTTGCGGATCCTGGACTGGATTATGGCGCCGGAGCACATCGTGCAGGGCTCTAAAGTGACATACATGTCCATGTCTTCCAGACGCCAGTCACCAAGCTTTTTGCAGGCTTTGTCTATTGCTATCACTTCGGCATGGGCGATCGCATTGCCCCTGGTAAGACGAAGATTGTGGGCTCTTACAAAGACCTTGCCGTCTTTGACTATGACGCAGCCTATGGGACATTCGCCGAGTTCTATTGCCTTTTCCGCTTCTTTTACGGCTTCCAGCATGAAGCGCTCCTTGTCTGTGGAAGGCTTATAGTCGGGATATAACTTGGATCTGGACCTTGGCACGAAGAATACCTCACATGTTATCTTTAGGACTGATAATACAGACGGGGAGCGGAAAGTGTCAAGGATATGTAATTTGTGCTTGACGATATAGAATTAGCATATTATAATTTACGATTGCTATAAGTAGAACTATGCCTGCAAGAGGGAATGCCGTATTTACGGCCCGTTATAAACATTATCCCTGGATCACAAGACGGCTTTTGTTTGCTTAAAGCGCATACTTCAAGACAAAAGGACGATTTTTTAATGGCGACTAAACAAGGTATGTGCAAGAACTGCGGTTCTCTGGTCATGTTTGATGACAGGGACGAGCTCTGCGAGTGCGTATTCTGCAATTGCATTTTCCCTTCTGCGGAAGCGGCTAAGATTCTTGAGAATCCTGACGGATACGAGTTCAAGAATGAGAAATTCGAGAAGAATACTCAAGCAGGTGCCAAGCACTATTATTCAAATCCGGTAATGCCGGACGTAGTAGAGAAGGCAGTTCAGAGGGATAAGACTTCAAAGACACAGAAAGCAGAAGTAAAGCTCAAGCCCAACGAGTTCGAGATCTCGCCTAATGATGTTAAGGCTCCCAAGAAGCTCGTTATCGGTATGGCAGTAGGTGCTGTTCTTGTTGTAGGCATCATTCTTGCTATAGCATTCCCGCTTTATTTCTCACGCAAGGCACTGCATGATTCCATTTCAGCTGATATCAATAACATCTACCAGTTCGGTTCTTATGACAGCTTTACATACAAGCAGGCTGATATCTATGGCCTCAGCTGCCAGTACGTTAAGCTCGGTCTTTCAGATGAGATCAACAGCGAACAGGTAAAGGAGCTTTATCAGAACTATTCAAAGCTCCGTGCTGACAAGCGAGGTTTTGATTCTGATGACGTTGAGATGTACATCTATACTCCGGGTACGGTTTACTTTGCTACAAAGGACGGCGTAACTTCGGATGTACAGGAATCAGTAAAGATCCTTGAACCTACAGAGACAACTAAGTAATTCCCGGAGCAGCCGGTATTTGCGGCTTTTGTTACTTTGGCAGTAAACATTTGACAATCTATGAGGTGACCTTTCAGATGACAGATTTTGAGAAAGCACTGGCACAGGCAAAGAAATTCGCTGAGAAGAACGAGAATCAGATCACTGAGACCGAATTCGAGGCAATTACAGATTCATATAAGATCGAACCCGATGAGATGATCAATCTCAGAGCAGAGCTCGAGAACGGCGGCGTTAAGATCTCTGACCCTGATCTTGATAACGACGATAACGATATCGATACAGACGGCGAGGACGCCAATGTCGTAGATGACTCGGTCAAGATGTATCTTAAGGAGATCGGTAAGATCGAGCTCCTCGATGCAGAGCAGGAGAAAGATATCGCACAGAGAATGGCAAAGGGTGACGAGGAAGCTAAGGTCCTCCTCATCAATTCCAACTTAAGACTCGTTGTTTCCATTGCAAAGAAGTACATGAACCGCGGTCTTTCGCTCCTTGACCTCATTCAGGAGGGCAACATCGGTCTTATCAAGGCTGTAGACAAGTTCGATTACACAAAGGGATTCAAGTTCTCAACATATGCTACATGGTGGATCCGTCAGGCTATTACAAGAGCTATTGCGGATCAGGCAAGAACGATCAGAATTCCGGTTCATATGGTTGAGACGATCAATAAGCTCACAAGAGTACAGCGTCAGCTCGTACAGGACCTCGGAAGAGAGCCTACGACAGAAGAGCTTGCTGAAGCTATGGGCATGGAAGTAGCAAAGATCAGAGAAATCCAGAAGATCTCCCAGGATCCTATCTCCATCGACAAGCCGGTAGGTGAGGAAGAAGACAGCCACCTGGTTGACTTCATTTCCAATGATGAGCTCGCAGCACCTGAAGAAGAGGTAGCAAGGATCCTTTTGAAGGAAGATCTCATTCAGGCTCTTAACGGCTTAACAGACAGAGAAAGAAGAGTTATCGAATTAAGATTCGGCCTTAAGGACGGCGTTCCGATGACACTCGAGCAGGTTGGTAAGAAGCTCGGCGTTACACGTGAGCGTATCAGACAGATCGAGGCAAAAGCAATCAGAAAGCTCAACAGATCGCCTAAGTCAAAGAAACTCGAAGGTTATTCCGACTGATAATCCTGTCAGCTTAAATAACCTTCCTGTTCGGGGATAATTGAAAGTGGCAGACCGAAGACGATATTCATTTTACAGAGGCCTATTTACAGGGGACGTTTTGAATTTTTCGAAGCGTTCCCCTTTTGTCAAGGAGATCATGTTCGAGAGGATCTATCCGTCTAAGATAATCCTCCCGATGAAGATGCACTATGGCGTTCCTGCGATCCCGGCTGTCAAGGTCGGTGATTATGTCAGGATCGGCCAGTGCGTCGGTGTTCCGCCCAAAGGTACATTCTCTGTTCCGGTACACAGCGGTATCTCAGGAAGAGTATCTGATATTTCCGAGATAAGGCTTCCTAACGGCATTATCACTCCGGCAGTTACGATCGTTAACGACATGAAGCGTACGAGGCTTGAATCTGTCAAACCCAGATCAGGCTTTAAGATCAGCGCAAGTGAGACGATCGGGATCATAAGGAATGCCGGTATCTGCGGAATGGGCGGAGAAGGTATTCCCACTGCGGCAAAACTCAAGAGAGCCAGGAACGAAGCTGTAAAGGAATTCCTGGTAAACTGCCTTCAGAGTGAGCCTTATTCCACATGCGACCTTGTGGCTATAACCGAATATCCTGATTATGTTGTATTGGGTGCCTGCGCGTGCGCAAGAACGGTCGGGGCATCGAAATGCGTTTTCCTTATTTCCGAGAACAGAAAAGAACAGAGAAAGGCTCTCGCCAATTCGATAGATAAGATCAAGGCGGATTTCAAGGACCTGGAATTCGACATCAAGCTCTTCAGGGAACGCTTCCCGCAGGGCTATTACAGGCTTGTTGCAAGAGCATTGTACGGCAAGAATCTCAAGCTCGGAGAGACGCTCGAAAAGACATGCAAAGCAGTTCTTTTCAACTGCTCCACAATGCTCGCATGCTGGGAGGCCCTGTCGGATAATATCCCGATGATGAGCAGGATCGTATCCGTTACAGGAGACGCATCAGGCGGCCACAATATGCTTGTTCCGATCGGCACACCCGTATCAGAGCTTCTTGTAAATGCGCAGGATGTCAGGAACGGCAGCGACAGGATCGTCTGGGGCAACTGCCTTACCGGAATCGAGATCAAAGATCCTGAGCATACACCTATAGTTAAGACGACTTCGGTAATTTCTGCGATCAGAAGGACCGAAGTGCCGAAGACACCTTGTATTCATTGCGGCCTTTGCTCTGAATGCTGCCCGATGAACCTCTCGCCAAATACGATCTATGAGATGCTCAATCAGGGATTAAGGCAGAAGGCTTCGGAAGAGGGTGCGAGAGAATGTATCGCTTGCGGTTCGTGCTCTTATGTCTGTCCGGCAGGAATCAATCTTACGACGGCTATCGCAAGCTTTGCCGGAGAAGGAAGGATCATTGAAGTCAATTCGCTTCTGGATAACAGCGGCATGGATGAAAGACTTCTGGATGATTATGAGGCTCCGGCTGTCGGCGGATCATCGCTTCTTGAAGACTATTCCGACGGCGATGATAATAATGTCAAGAAAGCAACGGATACCATCACGCTTCCGTTCGAGAAGGATAAAGAAGTATGAGTACTGACAACAGACAACTTGCGCCCTTTATCCATACGGAGAAGAATGCTCCGTATATCTATATCACGCTCCTTGTATCGCTCGTTCCCTGTATCGTCTGCGGAGTATTCTATTACGGCCTGAGGGCATTGATCCTTATATTGTTCTGCATGGTCACGTTCGTGTTATCGGACAATCTCTGTTTGAGGATCACCGGAAGAAGATCCGGCGGGGACTATTTCGATCTCAGTTCCCTCGTAGAAGGCCTCTTGATAGCTCTTATGCTGCCGCCTGATACGACACTGGTCACGGCACTTACGGCTGTTTTATTTGCTTCTATCGTTACCAAACAGGTATTCGGCGGTGCAGGAAGCAACATCATAAATCCGGCTTGCGCGGGACGTTTATTCATAGAACTCGTTATGCCTGCCGGCACACAGGGCTTGTCATACGGCGAAGATAATTCCAGGCTTCAGTTAATGAGCCTGATAGTACAGAAGAAGCCGGGTGCGCTGCCTGATCTGACCAATCTCTCTTTTGCAGAGCTTTTGAGCGGCAACTACCCCAGCATGATCGGTACGGCCTGCTTTGTCTGCATTTTAGTAGGCGGCATATTCCTTACACTCAAGGGAACGATGAGGCTTTATTCTCCGGTCTCCTACATCCTTACATTGCTTGTTTTGTATCCTGTCGCAACGATCCTGCAGACGAGGTCTTTCTCTTTCGACGGCCTCTTTGTTTACTTCATGTCCTCAGGTGCCGTATTTGTTGCGGTGTTCCTGTTAGGTGACATGACCACGATGCCTTCGAGGTTTGCTGCAGGCGTATTTGCCGGTATTGTGTGCGGAATACTGACTCTGGTCACAAAGCCGTTCTTATCGCCTATGGTATCGCTCCTGGCACCTGTTATGGCAGTTAACTTCCTCTCGTTCGTTTTGGATTTCTTCTCGAAAACCCTGACCAGAAGGAAGATCCGTTCCAGGGAGGTGGATGTATCATGATGACGCATACACAGTTGAAGACACTCATTACTGAGGCAGTTCTTCTGTTTATATTAAGCATAGCTCTTGTTATCGGAGGGTATTTCGTTTCCTCCGAGAATGCGAATAAGCGCTTACAGAATCTGTACCATACCAGATTTGATGTTGTAATGAATTCCGCTTCTTATGAGAAGGTAAACAGCAAGGCTCTGAACAGTTATCCTGAGATCAAGGGTGTTTATATCGGTTACGACGCAGACGGCGCACCGGACGGGTATGTTCTTGACCTGACTGTTAAGTCACTTTACGGACAGGACTTAAGCATGCTCGTGGCACTCGATTACGAGAATACCAGGATCAAGGGTCTTGCTTTAAACGACAACGAAGATGAGAACGCTTTTGTCATCAACAACAGTGATATGGAGCTTATAAAGGATAAGCTCATAGGAAAGCAGATCCCTGTGGCTTTCGTTAAGGAAGAGAAGACTGATGACAACGATAACGGCGATAAGATAATGGTTCCCGGCTTAAAGGACGGTGTATATTATGCCCAGCGTCTTTACGACGACAGGAACCGCTATATCGACTATGTCGAGATGGAGATAAAGAACGGCTACATTACCAAGGTCAAGTGGGATGCTTTCAGTACGGATAAAACGAACCATGACAGAAGTGAAGCTTCCTTAAGGGGCGCATATCTTGTTACAGGTCTTGACTGGGCTACGCAGTCCTACAATGTCTGCCACGCGCTTCTTGAGTGCCAGGATCCGGACAGATTGGCTATGAAGTCCGACGGTACTACAGACATCGTCAAGGGCGTTACATGCGATATCAGGCCGTTTTATGATCTTGTCATGGAATGCATCGAGAATTCCCGCGCCGGCTATGATAAAGAAAAGTATATGGTCGGTCTTGACATGATCTTGCTGCATCTTTATCAGAAAGATGCCGAAGATCTGGAATACATTAACGATGACGGACATGTAGTTTTCTCGTTTGAGAAAACTCCTGAGATCTATACCGTCTATAACAACGATAACGTAGTTACGGGTTATCTGAGCGTTATGCAGATCGAAGCAAAGCTTCGCGGCAATACGATTCCTGACAGCAAGAATAACGCAGATCAGAAGGATCAGGACGATAATAACCGGAACGGCAGCGGTGTCATAGATTACGATGCCAGCGAGGACGGTCTGAATTCGGGTAATTCCTCTGACGATCAGATCATCACGAACAGCTTGGACGATCTTCCGATGAGCGAAATGGCTTCCTTCATCGAGCCTGTTCCGGAACGCTACGATCAGACCAGAACGGTAGTTAAGGCATGTAATACATGTTACAAGTTCCTTAAGGAATACCTGAATTGGAAGGTAACATAATGGGACTGTTTACTGAGAAATACAATACGCCATTCGATAACGAGCAGATGAGAAGACCCGTGGACGAGAAGTTCACGGCTTCCCACATCAGACCTGCAAAATATCTCTCAACCAGAGCATCCCTGCTTTTGGGCTATACCCTTGTGTCGCTCTGCCTTGAATTCATGATCGCAGGAAATGCCATCTGGTGGCCTGTCGCATGTTCGTTCGCATGCCTTTTTGTGTGGGCTATAACGATAAGGTTCTTCATGCCGAGAAATCTGTCCGTAATCAGCCTTATATTTGTTCTGGCACTCTTTATCGCGGCCGGCGAATACTCATACCAACTCGGATTTTGTGTCCCTTATGCGGTAGCAGGATTCATTCCCATGGCGATCGGCATAATGTCAGTAGCCAGATTTAAAGATGACGACAACGACAAGTTCACAAGACCCGCGTTCGGCAGGGAAGTAATGCTCCCCTATGCAATTGCGCTTGTCTGCGCTTTGTTCGGCACGGTCAGCAATTATATTTTCGAGAAGCGGTATCTGTTCGTATCGCTCCTTGCATCCGTAATGTTCCTTATAGTAATGAGCTGGACGGTATCGAAGCTTTCCGGTGTTCCGAGATGCGCGACCTCGAAAAATCTGACTGAATTCTGGGACATTCCTGTTGCCAATATCTCAGAGCTTAGGCGCTTTTTGAGTGCCAGAGGCGAGTTTGCGGGCGTCTGCCTTGTCTGTACGGCTGCAGTATATGTTTTGAAGATATTTACCGACGAAGAGCTGTTCAGGATGACGGCTATCCCTGCATGCATGTTCGTGTCTCTTCTTATCGGCACCATCATGGTCTATTCGGCAAAGCATAATTACAGGAGCTCGATCTTCGGCCTGAGATACTTCATCAGCGAAGTATCGACCGCTGCGGCCTTTATCTCGATGCTTTTCCTCTTAAATCCGGGTTTCCCGAAGATCTGGCATCTTCTGGTCGCCCTGGCGTTGATCATATGCACGGATATCATAATTACAGGTCTTCTTGCGGTAATAAGAAGAAGGCTGATCTTCGTTTCGAAGTCAAAATATATCGACGGTCTGCCTTTCTACCTTATTCTCATATCTTTAGTAGTCATGTTGGCAGAAACTTGTCTTTATAGTATTCCGGGTTTGTGATATAATCTCGTACGCTTGATTGTGTAGCTCAGCTGGATAGAGCGACCGCCTCCTAAGCGGTAGGCCAGCGGTTCGAATCCGCTCACGATCACCAGTAAAATCAAGGGGTTTGGGGTTCCAAGCCCCTTTGTTTTTGGCTTTCGTACTGGTTGTAAATGGTTGTAAATCCCAACTATGCTGACTTTCCGCTATTCAGATTTAGGGTTTCTTTGACTCTTTCGGCATTTATCAAATCACTAAAGGAATAATTCCTCTCATTAGTTTGAATTGAATGTCCGAGAACGAGACAGCGTTCGTTACAGTCGACACCTGCTTCGATAAGTATTGTGTTAAATACGACTCTGAAAGCATGATTATGGGATATTCCGATTTCCAGCGCTTTGCATCTGCGTCTTAAATAGTATTCGTATGAGTCTTTTACGATTGGTTTACCGTTAGGATGATGGAAGAGGTATTCTGATTCGCCCGGGATCTCATTCGCCATATGGAGTGCTGTTCTGCAGTTCTCGGTGATAGGGATGAGTATTCCGCCTTTTGGATTTTCTTTCTCGTTCTTGGTGTATTCGAGATCCTTGATCTGGCGGTTTCTGCATCTTTCATCTTCAAAAACCACGACCTGCTGACGATGGACCCAGATATAATCATCACCAACATCAGATTTCCTAAGTGCTGCCAGTTCTCCAAGGCGCATGCCCGTTTCCATAGCTACAAGAAACGCGTTTTCTGCTACTAAAGAATGGAAGAGGAAAAAAGGGTAGCTGTGTTAAAAGAAGTCTGAAACGTGATATGAAGAGCAATGAATATGATGTGTTTGATATAATATAGTCGTCAGATAGGGAAATTATAAATTTGTTATCAGGTAAATATGGACATTGAAAGGATTAACAGATGGAATAGATTTATAGAGGACATCTGCTTCAAAAATCTTGATGATCTTAATAAGATTCAGAGAATGGCTGTTCTGTGCTTCTGGTATGATTCTGAGATGAATAGTGGTGGGTTTTCCGGATATAAGGATTGCTACCCGGATACTGATCCCGAAGAACTCCGCAATGCATTAATGCAAGTTGGAACTCAAGACATAGCAGATAACTATTTGGAAGCATCAACCATTGGAGAAGACGATGGTTGGGAAAAGACTGACAAAGAATATTATGATTTGACACCTTCATTGGTTGATTGTTTGCAAGAGTTTGTTGAAAAGAACAAGAACGAAATATTTTAATATCTGAGTCTATTAACCATATGAATAACAAATCTACAGAGTCTTTTCCTGATACTTTAAATAACGCTAAAGTGCTTTTCTATACACCCAAAGGCAACTATGGGGATCTATTTTATGATGATGGGACAATAGCTGCATCTTTTTCTTATTTAGCAATATGCAAATACCCTGGCGATAGTGGTTTTTATCTTTTTATGTGCAACGAGAATTATGAAGTTGAGACTGATAATCTGTTTAATTCTATCAATGAATGCATGGGAGCCAAACCTGTAGGCAGTACAGACTCTGGGGAGATTTCTTGGATCAGCAAAACGGACGAAATTTATTCTAACTATCAGTTGTCAGTAGAGATTACTTTTTATTTCGGACAAAGAAAGAATTTGCCAAATACCGGTTATAGACCGGACGCTGTTTTCGAAGGTTATGATGAGAATGATTTGTGGGGTATATATTTCTCTGAACTGAATGTTGACGAATTTGACAAGCCCGTGTTAGCTAAGATGAGATTCTCGCTTCAAACATATCATTTTCATCAAGTGTGGGTCGGCCAGCATTTTACTATTAGAGAAGGTCCCAAAGCTGTTGGTGAAGGTAAAATTGTTGAGTATTTAATTAGTTAAGTGTATAGATGGTGGGAAGCTGTAAAACAATAGAGTAACTTTTTACTTTCTGGATTTTGTTGGAGACAAGCTGCAATGACAGATTTTGGAAAATACGGATATTCAATTATGAATAAAGAACTTGAAAAGTCAGTATGGGATAAGATCTGCAACGAATTCAAGTTTTTCCCTGAGCATAAGGCTGCTCCATACCCCTGGATAGAGCCCCCCGCACCTTTCAAAAAATATCAGCTCGACTTCTCGGCAGTCGGAACCCAATGGGATCGCTTAATGAACTCATTGTTTGTTCAAATGGGAAGCTCTGAACTATATGCATTGGATTGGCAGCATGACAGTTTTGTATTCTCGCCCCGGGACTATTGGAAACTTGTCAAAGAGTATCACGATGATGTAAGGGATTCTAATGTATATTTCCCGCACTTCTATCCTGATGGGGATTATTATTTTTTTGTCGATCCGCAGTGGAAATATGGATTATTTGGACATCCCTGGCTTAAGCAGATCGCGGTGTTTGGAGATGAACTGATTGATCATGTTGACAGACATGCAGAGATGCTGGGAGTGAGTCAGATATCAACGACCAAGAGAACGTAATTGACGAATGAACAGAGGGCTAAGGCTCTGATCGAGGAATTCGGATTTGATTTTGATAAGATCGACAAAAAGCCGATAAACACTTGTTTTTGAAACAAAAAGGAAGGATATACTGATGTATCAGAGCTCACTTTTTATAGAAGAATGCAAGAAAAGGATGCCTATTTTCTAAAGAAGGCAGATCAGTCATATCTTTCCGGAGATTTTGCAAGTGCAAAAAAATAATATTTGCAATATGAGTATGCATTAAATAACCTACAAAAAAGACGACTGGCACGTATTAATAGCATGATTTGAGTTAGTGTTTATTGCAGTTAAACGCACTACCAGGAAGTGTAATTGACAGAATTAATCAATGGTTTTTGGAAGCGGAATAGCAATGAATATGATGAGCTTTGATATAATGAAGGTGTTAGAGCTTTAAATTTTTGCAAAATGTACTATGGGGATAGGAAAAGGGATTAAAAACAATGTTCGGTCAAGAAATGCTCGTTGGGTTGTTTTTAGCAGATGACAAGAGCGAATTCAAAAGCGCAAGCGAATTGGATGACTCCACGTTAAAGAGTATTCGAAAAAAATACTTCAAGGGGACTTTCATTACTTCTTTTATTGTATCTTTAATCTCGGCAGCAGTTGTGAATGTCTGGCTTATCTTTTCTGATACCATTAGCGCGGCATTTGGATATTCTGATCTCTTAGAAACGGCAGTTCTGATCCTGGTACCGCTATGCGGGGCATTGGCGACTGTTTTAACCGTCCGCTGGTTATTTTCTTTGATCATTGTATCAAAGATCAGAAGGAAGAAATTCTTATGGTACTTAGGCTTTATCAGAGGAAAGAATTGGAGATATCCATCATCATTTTCCAGAATGCATAAATACTATTCAGTAGCTGATAAATATTTCGCCTTGCTTTCCGTCAATCCAATATACAAAAAGGGAACAGCAGTTTATTTTTTGTATTTCCCCGGATTGTCGGATCACTCCGGCATCGGAGGAGCAGTGGTCAAGTATGATGATAAATTTATAAAGGAGCGGAAATTATTTAAATGATATTGGTAATTGAAGACGATAAAACAATAAACAATCTTCTGTGTAAAGTCTTATCCGATAGCGGATATGAGACTGACAGTGCTTTTGACGGTGAAGAAGGTCTTTATAAGGCACTTAACACTAAGTGTGATCTGATATTGTTGGATCTGATGCTGCCCAAAAAGACCGGTGAAGAAGTCTTGAGAGATTTCAGAAAGGTCAGCAGCACTCCTGCTATTGTATTATCAGCCAAGGATCAGGTCATTAACAGGATAGAACTGCTCCGTTTGGGCGCAGATGACTATATAAGCAAGCCATTTGATATTGATGAGGTTATCCTCCGCATTGAGGCAGTATTAAGACGCACAAAGAACAGAGCTGATACACCGGTTATTGAATACAAAGATCTCAGACTGGATAAAGAATCCAAAAGGGTATTCTTTAAGAATGATGAGATTACCGTTACCGGCATGGAATACAGCATTCTTGAGCTGTTTCTTGAGAATCCCAACAAAGTGTTCTCGAAGCGCAATCTTTTCGAGAGTATTACCGGTGAAGCCTATATGAGCGACGATAATACAATGAATGTCCATATGAGCAACATTCGAAAAAAGATAGCGAAATATACGGACGAGCCTTATATAGATACTGTTTACGGAATGGGTTACAGGCTCTCAAAGTAAAGATGTTTTCCCAATCTTTAGATTTCCTTAAGGATTGATGAATATAATCCATAATATCTGTTTGTATTCTTGTATCATCAACACGAAAGGAATAAGGAAAATGAGTGATGTAATCTTTGAGGCAAGGAATCTTACCAAGAAATACAAGAACCAGTATGCTCTGGATGACGTAAGCATCACCTTGAAAAAGGACCGGATCTACGGCTTTATCGGTGAAAACGGCGCAGGAAAGAGCACGCTTATGAAGATCCTGGCAGGACTGATATTCCCCACGTCAGGTGATATGACGTTCATGGGTGAGACGGATCCTGCCGCGATCGAGAAAAAGCGCAAAAGTGTCGGAACAATGATCGAAGGCCCGTACATTTATCCGGGTTATTCAGTAAGACAGAATGTCGAGCTTCAGAGGCTGCTGGTGGGCAATCCCGATGAGTCGGCCACGGACAGGATGATCGAGCTTGTCGGACTGTCAGACAGCAGGAAGAAAAAGGCAAAGAAACTTTCCATGGGCATGAAGCAAAGACTCGGCATCGCGATGGCAATGGTGGGGAACCCGAGATTTCTGATCCTTGATGAACCGATCAACGGCCTTGATCCGAAGAATATCGTAACGCTCAGATGCATGCTGAAGAAGATAAATCAGGATAATGACTGCACGATCTTCGTATCAAGCCATATTCTGAGTGAACTATATCTTCTGGCGACGGATTTCATATTCATTCACAAGGGGAAAATAATCGAGTCTGTGACGCATGAGCAGCTGGAGGAGAAATGCAGCCAGTATGTTTTTGTCAGGAATAACTATATCCCTGAGACGGTGACTATCCTGGAAAAGTATTTCCCTGATATCAATTACAAAGTTGAAACAGATGACGCGATCAAGATCTATGGAAAACCCGAGATCATGACTGAACTGTCAGGGTATATGATGCAGGCCGGAATAACTGTATCTGAGCTCTCGGCAAAAGAAATGTCGCTTGAAGAATATTTTATCGGGATCACGGGGGCAGAAAGAAAATGATGAATCTTTTAAGGATCGAAGGATACAAGGCAAGAAGGTTTATACCTTTATATATATGTTTGGGAATAATCATTCTGATGTGTATAGACTGGTTCTGTCAGGGACTGAAGCAGGAAGCAATAGATTACTGGCAATTCGGAACAATGTATGACGGATTTGCACAGGGTGTTCAGGACTGTTCATTCTCTTTTCTGTACGGAATGATCGTAGCGTGGTTTGCAGGAATAGATTTTACGAACAGGACTTTGCACAGAGCGATCGTGTCAGGAAATAAGAGATGGAAGATAATCGTTTCCAAACTAATTTCGACAAGCGTGATGATATTTATCATTCACGCCTTTGAACTTGTGGGACAGACGGCTGTGTTCGGAAAAGTGTTTGGATTTTCTTTTGAGGGTTTCTCCGCGCGTGACTTGTTATGGCTCGGTGTTGTCGCGCTTCAGATAATCGCAATGACTGCCTTCTATCTGTTTATTACCATTATCTGCGGAAATGTTTATACGGCACTTTTCGCATGTGTTACCGTCTCTGCGTTGGGCGGAAACATATTACGGAATTTTCTCGATGGAAATTTCATATACGAGCACTCGTTCTTCTGCCTGGCCAAGAGTTCATCGGCAGCTGATTTGATGCCATGTGCCGCATGTGCCATAATAGCAGTTGTGGTATTGGTGCTGGTTGCATCCTTGGTTTTCAATAAAAAGGATGTAGCTAACTGATTCAGTCTTTAATACGGAGGACCGGGTATGTTATATGTGATCATTATCCTTATAATACTGGTCCTCTTTTTATCTGTCAGATTATTTCTCCTTAAGAAGGAGCTTAAGCGCGTTACAAAAGACATGAAGAATAATCCCGGAAATAATCCGATGAACATAGATTTCATCGACCGTGATCTTCAGAAAATGATTACTGAAGTTAACGCTCTCTATGACCGGATAATGGGCATAAAGGCTGAAGGCAAAGATGAGGAAAGAAAGATCCGCGAATCGATATCGATGATCTCCCATGACATGAGAACTCCTCTGACTTCCGTTATCGGATATCTTCAGGTCGCGGAGAGATCCGATGACAAAGAGGAGAAAAATGCCAACATAAAGATAGCTCTTGAGAGAGCACGCTATCTGAATGATCTTGTTAATGATTTCTTCGATATATCCCTCATAGAATCAGATCAGGTCGATATTAATATTGAGAAAGTAAATCTCCCGGAGATGATCTGCGAAGTAATACTTGCCGAAAGCCACGAGATCGACAAAAAAGGAATCGTGCCGGTATTTGAGCAGTCTGACAATAATATCTATGTAAGAGCCGATAAGAAGAAGCTCTCAAGGGTCATGCAGAATCTTATTTCCAATGCCATTAAGTATTCGGAAGGCAGGCTGGAATTCAGGATCGATGATAATGAGCCCGGAAAGATAAAGATGCGGATGATCACTGATTCCTCCAAGAAAATAGATACGGACAGGATCTTCGACAGATTCTACCGTGATGATCCCTCAAGGAGCAAAGGCGGTGCCGGCCTGGGTCTATATATCTGCAAAAGTTTTGTAGAGATGATGGAAGGTTCGATAACTGCCGAACAAACCGGCAGGGAATTTGCGATTACAATCTGTTTTACAGCTGGAAAAATTTAAGGTGATGTGTTATGAAATACAATTATTCATATAATCTTGATCCGAATTCAAATCTGGTTGCGATAAGCAGTATTGAGTTTGATCCTATAAAGGAAGAACACAGATACATAGTTGAGAAAGAAATCAGGATTTTCAGAGCTAAGCATAAGCGTGAGTTTATTAAGGCAATGATCTTTTCGGCGGTTTTTGTTGTGATGATCATTGCCGGAATAATTCTGGGAATAAAATATTCACTGATCTTATTCCCGGTTTTAGGTGGAATAAGTATAGTTTTCCTGACCATGGCAATTATTTGGTTCTTGTCGAGCACCCGCTTCAAAGTGCTTGGTATCAAAGAAGGTATAGTTACTCATAGGGAGACGCATCAGTATTATATTGACGGTCACAATAACAACATAGAACAAAGATCGTCGGATCGTGTCACTATAAGGATTGCAGATACCGGTAAGGAAGTCTCGATACCTACTGATGCATATACTCAGATGCACTGCGTTCCTGATGACAAGGTATGGCTTCTTAAGACTACATCAGGACCGGTAATATCATTTGACAGGTGAAAACACCCCAATATATCATTCGGCGAGAATCCTCTGATTCAGATGCCCTCTTCTATGTTATGGGGAATGTTTATAGCGGCGGTTTATATGCTGTCTGACAATCTTCTCCTCGTAATGCTGCTTCATGCTTTAAGTGACAGTACTTTCAGATTATTAGACGGATTATTCGGCTATGTGCGTGATGCATCATTATGCCATGCCGTCACGAATGATATAATGAATTAGTCTATTTGATTACGATCAGCCGGCATAAGAAAGAGGATAGATTAATGTCTGAAAACAAAAGTATCATTGGCAGCATTAATGTTACTAGCACGGATATTAAGTGTCCGGGGTGTGGTACTTCGATCGGAATAAGCTTCGATCCTGTTACCGCAAGTTTAAAATGTCCTTTCTGCGGCTTATCCACACAGCTTCCGACACCTCAAAACGGCGCTGTTGCCGAAGAGCTTGATTTCAACTCGGCTCTGCAGCGTGCAAGTGTTGATTGGGGTCATTACAAGAAACTGATCGTTTGCTCCAATTGCGGCGGTCAGTCTGTTTATGATTCAGAACAGGTTACCGGTGCCTGTCCATTCTGCGGTTCGACAAGCGTTACGCCTGCTGCTGAGACAGACCAGATCATGGTTCCCAATGGCGTCATCCCTTTCTCTATAAGCAAAGAACAGACTCAGGATCTGTTTATCAATTTTGCGAAGAAAAAGGGGCTTGTTAACAAAAAGGTATTTGACTGCAAACTGGAACAGGTAGTCGGTTTTTATGTCCCGTACTGGACTTTTGATACATATACCGCTTCGTATTACTATGCATACAGAGACTTGGGCACCGCCGGATATGATCATATCAACGGGAACTGGTATCAATACATCAATGATGTTGCGGTCTTCGCATCTGACAGACTCTGTCATCCGTTTATTAAAAGAATCCAGAAATTCGACTTTGATAAAGCCGTTCCATATTCACCGGAATATCTTGCAGGCATCCCTGCTGAGCGGTATACACTCGGACTGAATGAAGGCTGGGAATGCTCGAAAAAACAGATTACCACGATATTGAAAAAAGCCGTGCACCGTTTTAACCGCCACCTGAGTGTCAAAGAGATCGCCACAAACTATTACAATGTCAGATTCAGATACCTTCTGGCACCCATCTATTTTGCCACATACAAATTTGGCAAAAAGACTTTCCCGGTAGCCATCAACGGACAGACGGGCGAAACCTATTGTGATGTGCCTACTAATATCAAAAAAATAATTTTGTTCGGTACAATAGCCCTTATTGTTGCTGCAATACTCGAATTTTTATTCATCCTGGCAGTCGCCCCTTATATTCCCTGGGGATAACCGCAAACATAATTTAGGAGTAAATGAATGGGAAAGAAATCTGTATTATTGACTGTATCTATCATTTTAATGCTATTGTTTTGTGCCGGATGTGCAAAACAGGGAATTGACGGCAGGGTCAGCGACAGACTGTCATTACTTAAGGAAGTTAAGTTTAAAGGTGATACAATGAGCGCAGAGATGAATAACGGCGAACAATTCGTATTTAAGAGACAAAAGTAACTGATCTATGGGAAAACGCAAGAGCTTTAGTATTTCCGATAAGATAAGCTTTGTGCTGCTGGCAGTGGCGCTCGGCATTTTCGCTACTGCACAGACACTGTTACAAAACCCAAATCCTGACTGTTATTTTCTTATCAGTTACGGGAGATATATCATTAATAACGGGTCTCTTCCTCAAACTGCGTACTGGCTCGTCAAACCGGATGTTCCGACATTGGTCCAGCAGTGGATGTGTGCTGTTGCAAATTATCTGGCTTATTCAGCCGGCGGGTTTGCGGGAATAGTGGCGCTTGGGCTGATATTCAATCTTATATTGCTCGGCTGCCTGTTTGTTTATTGCCGCGAGACGCTGAAAGATAATCAGGTCGGATTTAATACTGCGGTTTTTTGCTGGATCATGTTGTGTGGTTTTTCGACCACAAGACCATATTCCGTTACAATATCGGCTTCGCTTTTGGAACTTGCCCTTTTGCATAAGTTTTTTTCCAAGGAGAAACACACAAGAAAAGAGACTGTTATATTCCTGGCTCTTATAGCTGCCGTATTCATATTCCAGATCAACTGGCAGGCATCAAATATCTTTTACCCGGCTTTGTGGATCCTTTGTTATATACCCGTTATTAAGGCTAAGAGATTCCGGATAGACCTTTATGCTCTTTCTGCGTTGTTCGTGGGCGCAGTATGTTCGTTTTTAAGCCCGCTGGGTATCAAAGGACCGCTGTACATGACCGCTGCGAGAGGAACTGTTAAGATGTTTAACGTTATCGAGATGCTGCCTCCGCATTTCCCGTCACTCTATACCGCATTGCAGGTTATAGTCGTGGCACTGTTTGTATATGCCGTGTTCAAGAAGAAGCTTAACTCCGTACAGTTTTTCATGGCGGCCGGCTGTTTTTTGATGTCATGCGTATATATGCGCTGCTGCTGGACACTGGTCATCCCGATCGGAGCACTCCTTTGCAATCTGGAATTCAACGAGCGTTCGCATAAAATGATGCG
>JAEEGH010005238.1_pt1 | contig 32732 bp, 19 predicted proteins | sample 9134181 | NCBI WGS metagenome assembly JAEEGH01 (sample SAMN16246544, study PRJNA631951) | gut metagenome | biome: gut microbiome; feature: rumen; material: DP-attached | host: Bos | place: Iran: Karaj | collected 2018-10
TGGTCGTCGACCAGCTTGCCTTCCTTGACGCTGACGTTGCCGATGTTCTTCACAACCACCGTGTAGGTGATCGTATCGCCGACCGCTACGCCGCTCGTCGGTTCTGCTTCCTTCGTAATGCTCAGCTTAGCCGCCGCAGCTTCTGTGGTGACCATTGCAGTACCATTTGCAGTTACCGTATCACCGTTCGGATCTTTACCGGTCGCCGTTGCCGTGTTCTCGATCGAACCCGCATCGACGTCCTTCTGCAGTACCGTATACGTGTAGGTGATCTCTTTCTGTGCGCCGGGCGCCAGATCGAACGACTGCGCATTCTCGCCCGTCAGCTCGACCAGCGTATCGCTTAGCGTAATGCCCGTAACCGTTGCGTTGCCGGTGTTCTTCACAACCACCGTGTAGGTGATCGTGTCATCTACGCCGACGCCTTCTGTCGGATCCGCTGTCTTCGTAACCGTCAGCTCAGCTTCGACTTCTTCGGTGTGGACCGTATCGCTGGCTTCATAGTCTTTGCCTTCCAGCGTTGCGGTGACCGTGTTCATGAAGCTGCCCGCTGCCATATCGGCAGGCGCGATGACGTAGGTCGCCGTGGTGGTGACCGTCGCGCCGGGCTGTACGTTCGTGAAGGTGCTCTGCGTAAGCGTCACGCCCGTGATCTCGGCGAGGGTGATCGTGACTTCCTTATCGTAGATGTTCTTGACGGTGATCGTGAACGTGACCGTCTCGCCTTCGGCGTAGGTTTCATCGTCCGCCTTGCCGTCGTTCTTGGTCACGATCAGGCTCGGATCGATGTTGTCGTCCGTGATCGTCAGGGTGCCTTCCGTCTTGTTGAGGTTGTAGTCGTTCTCGTCGGTGCCTTCGTTGAAGGTGACGGTGAATGCGTTCTCGCTCGAACCTACCAGCGTCTGGCTGCCGGTGAACTCGTACGTCGCGCCTTCGCCTTCGACCCAGCCGGTCTCGTCCGTCAGACCGTTCGCATTCTTGCCTTCGACGTCATCGTTTGTCAGTGCCGTGCCGTCATATGCCTTCGTAGCGTCGCCGCTCGTCAGGGTAAGATCGCGCTTCGTGATCTCCTGATAACCGTCGTCGGTGTAGACGAAGGTGACCGTTGCGAAGTTCGTGTTCTTGTTCTCGAAGTCGTCCTTCGTGAGACCCATCATGGTCTTGCCGGAATTGTCACCGTTCTCGACTACATGGGTACGGGTCGCGGAAGCGGTCTTTCCTGTTACGAGACCGAAGTCGGTCTCCTTATACAGCGTCGTGTCGACGCCGTCGATCTGGATGCTGTCAACCGTGTAGCCGGTGGTCGTATGACCTTCGCCGTCGTAGGGCGCCGTGCCGGTGTTGCCGTGCAGGGTGACCGTGACGTTGATCGGCGTGATGGACAGCTCGCCGTATTCCGTCGTGACGTTGGTGTAGAAGTCCTGATTGTCGATAACGTAGCTGAACGTGTTGTTGTCCTGCTGATTATCGCTGACATCTCTGACACCGCCCGCGGTCGACGTGATCGTGAGCTTGTCGCCCGTCGGGAGCGTGAAGATGAGACCGTTCGAGCCTTCGTCCGCCGTGATCGTCTTCGTTTCCGTGACGTCGCCGTTGTCGTCGAGCACGTCATAGGTGACCGTGTAGACGTCCTCCTTATGGGTCTGTCCGTCGTACGGCCATTCCTTCGTTGCGGACGTGATCTTGATCGGCAGGTCCGTCGTGTTGATCTTCAGTTCGCCGTCGATGACGTTGAACTGGATCGTGTAGTTTCCGCCGTACGTCGCCATGAACGCATCGTACTCGAAGCTGCTCTGGGCAAGACCCATCGGATACGTGCCCGGATTCTTCTTCGTGACCTCTGCGGTGACGCCGCTCTTCAGACCCAGCGCGAAGCCGGCGGGCTCGCTGCCGTCCGAAGTGCCGTTCTTATCGTATTCGATTTCGCCGACGAGCTCGTCGCCGTCCTCAGTCCACCAGCCGTCGTATTCGACGACGTAGCCGGAGACGGTCTTGTTCTGGCCGTCGTAATCATATTCCGCCTTGTTGCCGCGGATGGTGATGATCAGCGGCGCCTTGGTGATCGTCAGCTTGCCGTTGACAATGGTGACGTCGTAGTTATCGACACCGCCGCTGACGATCGGGTTGGTCGCGACGATCTTGTCGGTATAAACTCCGACGTCCGTCTCATTGCCGTTCAGCGTGATGCTCGTCAGCGCGTCGGTGCCCTGCAGACCCTCGACCGTGACCTTATCCGCGATCGTGACGGTCTCACCTTCTTCGCCGAAGGTGACCGGCGTCGTGGTATAGGTTGCGTTGCTCTCGCCCTGCGCCGTGCCGTTGTAGGTATAGTTCTGGGCGATGACCGTGATCGTGAGCTGTGCCTTGTTGATCACGAGCCGGCCGTCGGTGACGGTGAACGTGACCGTCTCGAAGTTCGGATCGTTGTAGCTAAAGTTATCCTTGTCGAGACCCATCGGGTAATTGCCGACGTCCTTCTCGGTGATCGTCGTCGAACCGTTGTAGACGATCTTGCTCGCGTCGAACAGGTTGCTGTTGCCCTGCGCGTCGTAGCCCTCGACCGTGTAGTTCGAGCCGTTGTAGGTCTCATTCGCCGTGTGACCTGTGATCGTGATCTCGAGGTTGATCTTGGTGATGATCAGCTTGCCGACGTTGGTCTTTACAAGATAGTTGGTGGTGTTGGACGAACCGGTCTGGACCGTCGTGTCACCGCTCTTGATGACCAGCGAGCTGACGTCGAAGTTGCCGTTGTTGTACGTGCCCGCGTTCGTGCCGGCGGCGGGGGTATAGTCGATCGAAAGGGTCTGACCGGAGACAAGACCGTCAATCGTGTATTCGGTCGCCGAGCCGGAGACGAAGCCTTCGATGTCGTAGCCGTACTGCTCGCTGCCGTTGTACGGGAGCGTGCGCTCGTTGACCGTGATGGTCAGCGTTCTCTGGCTGATCATCAGGATGCCGACGCTCGTCATGCCGTTCACGGTGAACTGCGCGGTGACGTCGTTGCCGTTCGCATCCTTGATGACGGGCGTGCCCTGAAGCTTATTGAGGTATGCGTTGACGTTGACCTCGACCGGGTTCGTCGTCGTGACGCCGGTCATGGTGTAGGTGACGCCGTTCATGACGAACGTGACTGTCTCGCCGCTCGTGCCGCCTGCGGAAACTTCAGCGTCCGCGCCGGTGAGCTTGTAGCCCGCCGCCGTGTGGTTCTCGCCGTCGTAAACCGTGGTGAAGCCGTTCGGGGTCAGGTTGATCTCGAACTTGCTCGTGCGGTCGGTGATGGTCAGGGTGCCGGGCACGGTGCCGATCGTGTAGTCGTTCGCGTCGGTGCCCTCGTTCAGCGTGTAGGTGAACGCGTTCGAGCTGTTGCCGACGACCGTCTGGCTGCCGGTGACGTTGTACGTCGCGCCTTCGCCGTTGACGAAGCCGTCGCCGCCGACCGTGACGTTGCTGTTGGTCAGCGCGGTGCCGTCGTATTCCTTGCTGTCGGTTGCGCTCGTCAGGGTGACGGTGCGCTTCGTGATCTCCTGATAACCGTCGGTGATGTTGAAGGTCACGTTGAAGTTATTGTTGTTGTTCACAAACTGGCTCGCCGCAAGGCCCATCATGGTCTTGCCGGTCGCGTCGCCATTCTCGACCACGTGCGTACGCTCTGCGTGTGCCGTGCCGTTGAACGTGAAGTCGTGGTCCACGTCATACAGCGCGGAGCTCGCGGTCGCGGTGTAGCCGTCGACCTCGTGCTTGCTGCCGTCGTACATATCGGGGTGGTTCGCACCGACGATCGTCACGGTGACGTTGATCGGGTTGATCTTGACATAACCGTCGGTGACGTTGAACGTGACCGTCGGGAAGTTCGGGTCGTTGGAACTGAACATCGCAGCAGTCAAGCCCATATCGGTCTGACCGTCGGTGTCCGTGCCCTCGACCACGTTGGTACGGGATGCGCTCGCCGTGCCGGTGAACGTGATCATGCTCTCGGTGAACAGCGGGTTGCTGATGCTCGTGATCTCGTAGCCGGTTACGGTATGCGTTTCTCCGTCGTAGTCGAGCGTTTGCTGCGTACCGACGATCGTGACGATGACCTCGTTCGCGCCGGAAATGGTCTGGTAACCGTCGGTGATGCTGAACGTGACCGTGCCGAAGTCCGTGTTGTTGTTCACAAACTGGCTTTCGTCAAGACCCATGTACGTCGTACCGACTTCCTTGCGCGTTGCGCTCGCCGTGCCGCTGAACGTGAAGTCGTCCACGGTATAGAGGCTGCTCGAGATGTTCGTCACGTCGTAGCCGTTGACCGTATGGTCGGCGCCGTCGTAGTTCGTCGTGTTGTAGTGACCGACGATCGTGACGGTGACGTCGATCGGCGTGATCTCCTGATAACCGTCGGTGACCTCGAACGTGACCGTGAAGTTGCTGTTCGTATTGGTGAACTGGCTCTGAGCAAGGCCCATTTCGGTCTTGCCGTCCGTGTCGCTGCCCTCGACCACATGCGTGCGGCTTGCACTCGCCGTGCCGGTGAAGGTGAAGTCGCTGTTCACGTTATACAGGCTGCTGCTCGCCGTCGCGGTGTAGCCCGTGACCGTGTGCTCAATTCCGTCGTAGGGCTTCGTGTCGGTGTTACCGGTGATGGTGACGGTAATCGCAAGCGGGTTAACGGTCAGCGTGCCGTACACCGGCGTCGCGATCGTGTAGTTGTTGAGGTTCGTGCCCGCGTTCGCCGTGTAGGTGAACGTGTTGTCGCTGTGACCGACATCCGTCTGCGTACCGGTGACGTTAAAGGTAACGCCTTCGCCTTCGACAAAGCCGTCGCCGCCGACGGTAACGGTGCTGTTGGTCAGCGGACTGCCGTCATAGGTCTTGCTGTCATCCGCAGAGGTGAGGGTGATCTCACGCGGGGTGACCGTCAGAGTGCCGGTCGCGGTCGCGGTCGCGTAGTTCGGGTTGGTGGCTCTCACCTGATAGGTGACGGTGCCGACGTTCGTGATGCTCGGTACCGTGGTGCTCCAGTTCGAACCATCGGTGCTGTACTCGATCGTCGTGCCGTCGGTCACGCTCGGCGTTGCGCCGCCTTCGTGCGCCTGACCGTCGTACTTGCCGCTGTAATCAACAGCCGTGACGGTGAGGCCGGTCGTATTCTTGGTGATGTTCAGCGCGCCTGCCGTGGGGGTGATAGTATAATAGGAAACTTCACCGCTCGCATTCGATACGGAAGGTGTGCCGAAGCTGCCGTTGGTGTACGTTCCGACGTCCGTACCGGAGGACGGGGTATAGTTCAGCGTCACGGTATCGCCGTTCAAAAGACCGTCGACCGTGATGCCGTTTGCCGTACCGTTCTGAGAGACCGTATCGGCGTCATAGCCGTACTGCTCGCTGCCGTTGTACTGCACGTCCTTCTGCGCGACCGTGATCGTCAGCGGCAGGGTGTAGTAGATGATGATGGTGTTGCCGCCCGCAGCGACCGTGACCGTCTGGCTCGGATCGTAGCTTGCCGCGGTCAGCGAGTAGCCGGAAAAGCCCGCAAGGAACGTCGTCGCCGCGTTTGCGGTGTAGCTCGAACCGATGGTCTTGCTTTCCGTTACATCCTCGGCGACCGGGGTGGTCGTGCCGAGCAGATAATGGTGCACGGTGACGGTCGCTACGTCGAGCTCCCACACGCCGTACACGTCGACGACCGCGCCGTCGACTGCGGTGAGGTTCTTGACTTCCTGTGCGTTCGTGTAGACCACACCGCCGGTTGCGGAGGTCGACCAGCCGAGGAATCTATAATTCGGAACGGTGAACGCGTTCTCAGTCAGCGCTTTCTGCTCGTCATATTCGAAGTGCTCGAGGTCCATCGAGCCGGAAGCCGTCGTGCCGCTCGGCGCGTTTGCGTTGAAGCGCACGTCGTATTCATGCGGCGCCCAGACCGCGTACAGGTTGTCGTACGGCAGCCATTCGTCCGCCGCGACCTGCGAGCAGCCCTGCGTGCATGCTGCGTCGGCATAGTAGCCGGTGCCATTATACCAGATGAAGTTCGGCGCGGTGCATGCATACGAGGTCGGAACGTTGCCGCCCATCGCCTGTATTTCTTCTTCGGTGAAGGACTTCTTGTACCAGCCGAGGAAGTCGTAACCCGTGCGGCTCGGCGCACCGGGGATGGTGACCGCCTCGTTGATCAGCAGGTTCGTATCCTGGCGCACGGTGCCGCCGGAACCGTCGTTGCGGTACCAGTCAATGTGCGTCGGAACGCTTTCTTCGTCAGCTGATTTATATTCTGCGCGAAGCTGGATCGTATAGGTCTTGCTGCCGTCCTGATTCTCGGTGACCTTTGCGTAGGTCTCGTCCGGAACAAAGGACGCGCCGGGGTATGCGAACGTGTCGGTGTCGACCCATGCGCCGTTCTCCCACTTCTGGACGACCCAGTGCGAGAAGACCTTTTCCGTATCGTTCGGCGTCGAACCGGGCTGTGCCCAGACCTCGGAACCGATCGAATAGGGGTTCGGATCCTCAAAGGACGTCGCGCCGCCGCTGAACGTACCGTCGCCTGCCTGATAGATGATATTCAGACCGGAAGCGCCTTCCACATCCTTACGCCATGCGGCGTAGATGGTGAGGCGGCCGCGGACGTATTCGCCCTTGGTCGGGTCGTCCTCATCGCTGTCCGAGTAGCTGCCGCCGCCGCCGGGGATCGTGCCGGTCTTTTGCGCAAGCGGCAGTTCGCCGTAGGTCATATCCATCCCGCTCGTGGTCTTATAGATACCGAGATTGAAGTTGAACGGGATCGTATGCGCTTCGTCGAGGTACCAGCCCGCGAGCGTCCAGCCCTCGGCGGTCGCCGCGTTCAGGGAGTTTGCAACCTGCTCGCCCGCGTCTAAACGGAAGGAGATCGCCTGTCCGGAGGTCAGCACACCCGTATCCGGATCAACCACGTCCTGCGGGAAGTGGACGTCCGCACGGGTCAGACCGACTTCGGGACCGCCGGTGATGTCCATGACGATACGGAAGCGCATCGGGTTCCACTTGGCGTAGATGACCGTGTTCTGCGCAGGCATCGTATCGTTTGCCCAATCGACCGGATCTTCGTAGGAGCGATCATAATACCAGCCGTCGAAATAGTAACCGTCGCCGCCGTCGTTCGGAATATACAGCTGTCCGTTCTTGTATTCGAACGGCGCAAAGCTCTGGGTATAATTCAGCGTCTCCGTTCTTCTGCCTGCCGTGGTCTTGGACTCGAACAGGAGCTGATAACTTCTGAGCTGCAGATAGACCCAGATTTCTTTGGTTGTTGTGTTGATCGTGATTTTTCCGCTGGTGCTGCTCGGTTTATACCAGATGGACATCTGCGTGGTATTGGAAGTAAATCCGTTCGTCACGCTGTTCCGCGTCCGGTTGTAACCATAGCAGGTGTAGTATTCATTGTTCGTAAATGTAAGACCTCTGTTCGCCTGAATGGTATAATCTTCAGGCTCGTCCGTCCATGCCCCCGTCTCCGGATTCGAATACACGACGTGGATCGTTGCCGTGTCGGTCGAAGACGAAAGCGTTTTCAAGTAGAGGTTGATCGTCGTTGCGCCTTCGGGAGCGCCAGACAGATAGGTAAAGGTGCTGACCGGCGTGTTATGGAAATAGTTGGAATCCTCTACGAACCAGGCGTATCCGCTGCCGGAATCCGGCCAGTTGTTCGCATCGAACGGTGCGCCGTACAAGCCGGTATAGGTGATCGGGTCGGTTACGGAATATGCACTTGTAGAGAACGTGGTATCATGATACTGAGTGCCGCCTTGTCTGTATGTATAATAGATAGTATTTCCGGAGAGGTAATCAATACTATAACAATTCCAAACGTCTTCGGGATAACCAGACATTCTGTGCCACGAACCGTTGACCTTGATGTAGTAATAACTACCACTATACGCAAGCTGATAGCCGCTGATCGTCTTATATTGCCAGCTACTATCGGTAATGAAGTTATAAGTAATCGCAACGCGGTCATAGTACACGTACAGGATCGCGGAGCCGTCGCCCTTGACGACCACGGAGCTGCTCGCGTTCTTGTCACTGTAATAGAAGTATGAACCGAGCGACGTAATCGTTTCGGAGAATTTATATGAACCATTCGAGAACGTGGTCTGCGGAATGTCGCCGGAAGCCAGCGTCGAGTCGTTGACCGTTCCGTAAGTTAACGCAGTGACCGTATCGCCCGGCAAGACGAAGTAGTAACCGGTCGAGCCGTCGCGCGTCGTGTACACCCACTCACGCGTCATGCTCGCGTAATACTCGTAGGTATTGTCGGTGACGTCGTCGTTCAGTGCATCGGTCGGCATCTGCGTCATGTATACGACGGTATAGGAAGCTGTCGCGCGATCCCACTTCGCGTAGATCGTGGTATCTGCGGAAAGCGTGCCGCCCCAGGTAAATTCCGTCGTCATTTCTATATCGGTATACCAACCGGCGAACGTATAACCGGTACGCTCCGGATCCGCGGGCTGAACCGTTACATCGTCGCTCGAATAGAACACCGGACCGTAATAGGTACCGGAGGTCTTATCCGCATCCTTATCGCCGAAGTAGACGATGTTATTCTGTTCAATGTTGTTGTCGAAGATCAGCCAGAAACCGGTACGGATGTACGGATACAGGGTGACGTTGCCCGTCACCGTAAACGTGCCGCTCGCTTCGCCTACCTTATAGAGATTAGCGTCCGTCACCGCCGGATTGTAGGTATACGTATCGCCGTTTGCGGTGGGCACGGAGGTGGTCCAGCCTTCAAACGCCTGCGTTGTCTTTTCCGGGGTATAGGAGGTGCTGACCGTATAGGAAGCACTTCCGTTGGTCAGACGAACGACGTCCGTCTTGATCGCAGCGCCGTGCTGATCCTTATAGGTAACGGTGCAGGACTCGAACGCCATGACGTAGTAGTTGAGCGTAACGCCGAGATCGACGAAGTTGTTGGTATCGTCGCTGTCCGTGTTGCGCTGCAGCGTCGCGCGGATGTCGTTGCGAACCGCGTCAAAGGTCATACCGGTCGTAGCGGCGTTCCAGTTGGAGACCGTCGTCCAGCCTGCGAACAGGTAGCCGCTCGGTAGCGTGCCGGGGCCGGGATCGTAAACGACCTTCTCGAACATGGCGTCGGTTTCCATATCCTTCGGCTTGACGAGGATGGTGACCGGCGTGGTTTCGCCGTAGCGGTAGAAGTTCACCGTTACGCGCGCATACTCCTCTTCGCCGCCGGTACCGATGACGATGTAGACGGAGAAGGAGGAGGACTCGAAGTTTGCGCCGTACGGCGACGCCTCACCCATCAGGGAGAGGACGTTCTTGGAGGTCTCGTGATAGAGCTTGAAGGTTTCACCTTCGAGCTTTCTGCCCGCGTTCATTTCCACGCGGACCTTGCCTGCGTTTGCGGGCTCGATCTTCTTGCCGTTCGCGTCATAGAACGTGATGTCGACTGCGACCGCGTCGCGGTACTCGCTTTCCGAAACGATGGTCAGCGCGAGCGCCTTGGTCTTGTCCGGCTCCAGATCGGTAACCTTCATCGTCGTACCGGCGGGGAAGACGCCCTCGGGCACGGTCGCGTTGATGCGGACCTTCTTCTGCGTGGTGGCAGTGAAGGTCTGCGCAGGCATTTCTTCCTCCGGAACTTCGTCGCCGTCATACTTCGGGCTGATGCGCATCATGCCCGTGACCTTCGTGGTCGCATAGACGCGCTTACCGTTCTCCGCAAACCAGCCGAGGAACGTTCTGCCTTCGATAACAGGAGCTGCCGGAAGTTCACCGATCGGATCGCCCGACAAAATCGACTTACGGACAAGAACCTTACCGTCCTTGTCCACGAATACGACCGGGAAATACAGGCTGATGCCGGGGGTGCTGGGAGCGATTTCCGGATCTTCCGGGCTCTCCGAGGGAGCGGGCGAATCCGTAGCTTCCGGCTGCGCGGTTTCAACCGGGGTTTCCGGCTCTGCGGTGTCGACCGGGGTTTCCGGCTCCGCGGTATCGACCGGGGTTTCCGGCTCTGCGGTGTCGACCGGGGTTTCCGGCTCCGCGGTGTCAACCGGGTTTTCCGGCTGTTCCGTTTCGGTCGGAAGATCGCCGATCAGACCGCCGGGCGCGGGTTCGTCTTCGCCCGGTTCGTCGCCGTCGTCGTCGCCCCTGCCGGGCTTCCAGCCATCGGATTCAAGACCGACTTCGTCCGTTACGACGTCGCCGTTGCGGTCAATTGTGACCGTGTCTTCCGCGATGGCGCTGCCCGCGGTGCTGTCGGCAATGGTTGCCAGAGGCAACAACTGAAGCACCATGATCAACGATACAATGATCGCCCAGGTGCGTCTGCCGAATAGGATCCTGTTCATCTTAGACATGTTTTTTTCCTCCGTCTGTTATGATCTCACGTAATAGGAGATTTCTGGTTATTATTTCCCGGTTCCCGCCGGGACTGCATATTTTTACTCATACCATATGCATGGTATACCATGGTCTATTATAGAATCTTTTTCAATCAATTTCAAGTATTATATTGTATATTTTATTACCATTTTTTGAACATTTGTATTCAATAATTTGCTCAACCACAACATGTTGTGATTTTGAAAAATATATTATTTATTATATTTTCCGTTCATTTTTTCATTCATCTCATGCGCATCATTCATAGATTATCGTTCGCTCCGAATCGTCCTGTTTCGTCAAGGCTTCCCCTCCGAAAAGAAACTGTCATCTCCCGCGACTGATGAGACGACTATACGCTGCATAGCTCTTCCGCCTGACCGCACCACCCCCAAAAGAGAAGAGTTTATGCTATGTACAAACGATCCGTAAGGGGATGTTTACGCTGTGTACAAACGGTCCGTTGGGGGAGGGCTTATGCTATGCGCAAACGGTCCGTAGGGGGCGTCCTCCCGGACGCCCCGCCGCTTACGCTACTCCCGGACGCCCCGCCGCTTACGCTACTCCCGGACGCCCCGCCGCTTACGCCATTCCCAAATGCCCCGCACCGAAGGATCCTTTCCGCGTAAATTCCAACACAAATAAAAGGAACGGCATCCCGTTCCTTTCATGTATATATTTTCGCCTATTCGTTCCCTACGATGACACGGTAGATCCGATCGAGGTCCTCGCGCGAATAATAGTGGATGATCAGCTTGCCCTTGTCTTCATCGCCCTGCACGGAGACCTTTGTTCCGAGCTCCGCGCGCATGCGGTGCATGGCGTTGCGAAATTCCGGCGTCGGTTCCGGCTTCTCCTTATGCCTGCGCTTCGGCATCTCCGCAAACCGCAGCTCATCTTCAAGACGGCGTACCGACCATTCGCCCTCGGCGCACTTTTCCGCCAGCTCCATCTGCAAGCGCGGATCGCCGACGCCTGCCAGCATCTTGCCGTGTCCTGCAGACAGGCGCCCGTCCTTGATCATTTTCTGCACGGATTTCGCAAGTGTGAGAAGACGCAGCGCGTTTGCGATCGCCGGTCGGCTCTTTCCGACGCGCTCGGAAACCTCCTCCTGCGTCAGATCGTGCTGCTGCATCAGCAACTTGATCGCCGCCGCTTCCTCGATCGGGTTCAGATTCTCGCGCTGAATGTTTTCAACGAGCGAGATCTCCATAACCGCATCCTCGTCGATCTCCGTCAAAACGACCGGAACCGTCATCAATCCCGCCATTCTCGCGGCACGGTAGCGGCGTTCTCCGGCGACGATCGTATACCGTGCGCCGTTTTTCTTGACCAGAATCGGCTGCACAACGCCGTGACGCTTTATGGAGGAAGCAAGCTCGGCGAGCTTTTCCGGGTCGAACGTCTTGCGCGGCTGATCCGGATTCGTATCAATATCGTAGAGATCTACCTCGAATTTGCCGTCCTGCGGCGCATCCGGCGTTTCGATCTCATCCAGCAGCGCGTCCAACCCGCGCCCGAGTCCCTTATTCTTTGCCATTTGGCTCCTCCCGTTTGATAAATTCTTCCGCTAAATTGGTATACGCCTTGGCGCCGATGTTGCGCGCGTCATACAGCGTGATCGGCATACCATGGCTCGGCGCTTCGCTCATACGGACTGATCGCGGGATGATCGTGTTGTAGACCTTCTCCCGGAAATACTTCTTGACTTCCTCCACAACCTGTATACAGAGATTGAGACGTGACGAGAACATCGTCAGTACAACACCCTGGATATCGAGCTTATTGTTCAGATTTCTTCGTACAAGCTTTACCGTGTTCATCAGCTGAGACAGTCCTTCCAAAGCATAGTATTCGCATTGGATCGGAACAAGCAGAGAATCCGACGCCGTCAGCGCATTCAGCGTCAGCAGCCCGAGTGACGGGGGACAGTCGATAAAAATATAATCATAACGGTCCGCGACCTGCGACAGCGTCTGCTTCAAACGCTGTTCACGCGCCATCATACTCACGAGCTCGACCTCTGCGCCCGCAAGCTCGATCCTGGACGGCAGAATGTCCAGCGTATCGATCATGGTCTTGCGGATTGCGTCCTGTACCGGTACGTCGTCGATCAGCACGTCATAGCTCGTCTGCATGTCTTTTTTGCGCGTTACGCCGAGCCCGCTCGTGCTGTTTCCCTGCGGATCGAGGTCCACCAGCAGAACACGTCGCCCCGTCTGCGCAATACACGCACTCAGATTGATCGCAGTCGTCGTTTTGCCGACGCCGCCTTTTTGATTTGTAATAGAAATAATCTTGCCCATAACCGCTCCTTTTCCGCTTTATTATATCGTAACGCTGTCAAATATGCAAGACGTTTGCAGCCTTTTTTATATGTTTCACGGGAAACATTTTAGACCCGTGCATCCGATTGTTTCATGTGAAACATAAAAAAGAGCCGCTATTTGCGGCTCTGTTCCGTTTCTGTGTCGATTATTCGGGTTTCTTTGTCTTTGTCGTCGCTGTCTTTCTTACCGCCGATTTCTTTGCCGCGGGTTTACCTGCAGGCTTCTCTTCGGCGGGCTTTACGGTGCGCGGCGCGCGTTTGCGGACCGGCTTGACTGGTGCTTCCTCTGGAAGTCCGAGCAGGTTGCGATACAGCTCCATATACTTGCGTGCCGAAGCCGCCCAGGAGAAGTCCGTACGCATCGCACGCTTCATCAACCGCGCCCACATATCGCGATCGTCGTACCAATAGCCGACAGCATGTTCAAGGACATGCAGCATGTCGTGCGCGTTGTAATCATGGAAGCTGAAGCCGTTGCCGTCGTCTGTATACCAGTTATACGGAAGAACGCTGTCCCGAAGTCCGCCGGTCTCTCTTACGAGCGGAATCGATCCGTATCGCATCGCGATCATTTGACTCAATCCGCACGGCTCAAACTGCGACGGCATCAGGTAGATATCGCTTGCGGCATAGACGCGGCGCGCGATCTGCTCGTCGTGTCTGAGGCAGCAGACAAATCTGCCGGGGAAGCGGTACTGCGCATCGCGGAAAGCGTTCTCAAAATAAGGATCGCCGGTGCCGACAACGACCATCTGCAAATCCATGCGCATGATATCGTTCAATACACAGGTAACCAGATCAAGACCCTTCTGCGCTGTCAGACGCGTAACCATAGCAATCAGCGGCACGTCACGCTTCTGCAGACCAAGCTCTTCCTGCAGCGCTGCCTTATCGAGCTTCTTGCCGGACGGATCTGCTGCGTTAAAGTGAACGGGAATATGCATATCCGTGTTCGGATCGAATGATATTCCGTCTATTCCGTTCAGGATACCGGACAGAACGTTTTGTCTTGCGCGAAGCAGTCCGTCAAGACGTTCGCCGTAATAGCCGGTGCGGATCTCCTCCGCGTAGGTCGGACTGACTGTCGTGATACGGTTTGCGAACACAAGACCCGCCTTCATAAACGACAGCAGTCCGTAAAACTCCAGATTGTTCGGAGAGAAGTAGCCTTCGTTCAATCCGAGGACGCTGTTGATGCGATGCCAGTCAAAGATGCCCTGGAACTTCAGGTTGTGGATCGTGAACACCGTATGCACATCGCGATAGCCTTCGAGCGTACGGTACTGATCGTTCAGAAGCACGGGAATGAGACCGGTCTGCCAGTCGTTGCAGTGGATGATGTCCGGATAATAGTTCATGTGCTTGAACGATTCGAGCACGGCGCGGCAGAAGAACGCAAAACGGAAGCCCTCCTGTTCGTCGCCGGTGTAGATCTTCTCGCCGCCGAACATCGCCAGATTGTCGACGAAATAGAACGTGACGCCGTCCTGTTCGAGCTTGTCGATGCCGCAGAACACGGAATAGCTTCCGAGCTGCAGATTGAAGTGGCAGACGTGCTGCATTTTCAGGATGTAGTAATCGCCGATCGGCGTATACTTCGGCAAAATGACCGCTGCCTCCGCGCCCTGTCTGACGAGCTCCTTCGGCAGCGAGCCGACGACGTCGGCAAGTCCGCCGGTCTTGATAAACGGGAAGCATTCGCTTGCCGCAAACAGAATTTTCATGATGATTCTCCTTTCGCGATTCGATCAGACGGTCAGATTCTTGCGGAACACGAGCGGAATCCCCTCGTATCCCGTGAGCTGACGTCCGGCGTTGACGGTGACGTTCTTGTCGAGAATGACATGGTCGAGCACCGCGCCGGCGCCGACAGTCACGCCCTGCATGAGGATGGAGTTTTTAACGACGGCGCCGCGCTCCACGGTGACGCCGCGGAACACGATCGAGTTCTCGACGGTGCCGTCGATCACGCAGCCGTCCGCCATGACGACGTTGTGCACGTCCGCCGTATCGCCGTACTTCGACGCGATCTCGTCCTTGACCTTGGTGTAGATCGGATGCCGCATGTTGTAGAGATCCTTTGCCGCAAATGCGTTCAGAAGCTCCATGCTGTGCATGAAATAGGTGTTGACCGAATCGATCCGCGCCACATAGCCGTCGTAGCGCCAGCCCATCATTTTGAGCTCCTTGGTCTTCTGCAGCATGATGTCGCGGACAAAATCAACGTAGCCGCGCGAATACGCTTCCTCCACAAGGTCCTCGAAGAGGTCCTTGTCGATGACGGTGATCTCGCAGGAACGGAAGTTCGAGCCCGGATGCCGCGGGTTCCATTCCAGCCCGTTGATGGTCATTCCGTCGTCGTTCAGCAAAAGCCGCAGATCGCGGTTCTGTTCCTCGGGGAAGAAACGCGGATCTTCGTTATACATGATGGTGATGTCCGCGCCGGTCTCGCGATGCTGCTTTAAGATCGCATCGAACGTTGTGTTGAACACGGTGTGGCTGCCGCAGATGATCAGATATTTCTGGTTGGAACGGCGTATGTACTGCATGACGGAGTGGAACGCGTCGATATCGCCGCGGTACACGCCGGTATTGTCCTTGGTGGAGAACGGCGGGAGCAGGAAAAGACCGTCGCGCTTGCGGTTCAGGTCCCATTCCTTGCCGGTGCCGAGATGGTCCATCATCGAATGATAGTTACGCTGCACGATCAGTCCGACGTTGCGGATGCCGGTGTTGACAAGGTTGGACAGCGGAAAGTCGATGCAGCGGTAGCGTCCGCCGAACGGCACCGCCGCGACCGCGCGGGACAGCACGAGATCGCGCATATAGGGGTTCGCTTCGCCCGTGAAGATCAGACCGAATGCTTCCTGGTTCATGCTTCTTTTCCTCCGTTCATAAACTGTCCGAGCGTTTCTGCGGTCACGACCGCGCCGCGCGGGATCACCGCGCCGGCGGGGATCGTCACGTCGTTGCCGATCAGCACGATGTCGCCGGTGAGCCGGTTGTCGACCGTTTCGCCCTCCTTCGGCGGAACGCCGATGCGCGCATTTTTGCCGATCACCGCATTCTCGCCGATGATCGCCTTGCTGACATAGCAGTCCTCGCCGACGTCCGCGTTCGGGAACACGACCGAATCGGAAACCACAGCGCGCGCTTCGACCTTGGCGCCGCAGAACAGCACCGTATGAACGACCTTGCCGCGGACGACGCAGCCTTCGGTGACGAGGCTGTTCTTAACGTCCGCGCTCGCGTCGGTATAGTGCGGCGGCATGACTGGGTTGCGCGTGTAGATGCGCCATGTGGGATCGTTGAGGTTCAGCACCGGCTGTTCGCCCAAAAGATCCATGTTCGCTTCCCAAAGGCTCTGGATCGTTCCGACGTCCTTCCAGTATCCCTCAAACGGATAGGCGACCATCTTTTCGCCTGCGTTCAGCATGTTCGGAATGATGTTCTTGCCGAAATCGTTCTCGCTGTTCGGATCGGCGTCGTCGCGTTCCATATAGTCGCGCAGAAGCTTCCAATTGAAAATATAGATGCCCATCGAAGCGTTGTTGCTCTTCGGAACCTTCGGCTTTTCCTCGAACGAAACGATCGTGCCGTTCTCGTCCGTGTTCATGATGCCGAAGCGATGCGCTTCCTCCATCGGAACCTTCAGTACCGCGATCGTCGCCGCTGCGCTGTTCGCGATATGGAACCGAAGCATCTTCGTGTAGTCCATCTTATAGATGTGGTCGCCGGAAAGGATCAGCACATAATCGGGATCGTACTGATCGAGGAAGGAACGGTTCTGCCAGATCGCGTTCGCCGTGCCGGAATACCACCGTCCGTCGTGCTCCGTCATGTAAGGCGGAAGCACGAATACGCCGCCGTTCGTGCGGTCGAGGTCCCAGTGCTGACCGGTGCCGAGGTACGCGTTCAGCGCAAGCGGACGATACTGCGTCAAAACGCCGACGGTGTCGATGTCGGAGTTCACGCAGTTAGAAAGCGGAAAGTCGATGATACGGTACTTGCCGCCGAAGGGGACCGCAGGCTTCGCCATGCTGGACGTCAGGACGCCGAGACGGCTGCCCTGTCCGCCTGCAAGCAGCATGCAGACGATTTTCTTTTTCATTCCTTTGCTCCTTTCTGATTCGGCTTGGGATCGGGTGTGAAGCGGAAGAACACCGCGCCGTAGGCGGGAAGCTTCACCTGAAGACGGTGACGGAACTTGCCGAACGGCTCCTCGACCGTCCTGACCGGCTCATTGAACGACATTCCGCCGCCGCCGAAGTACGGCGCGTCGGTCGAGAAGATCTCGGAATAGGTGCCGGCTTCCTCGCTGCCGAGGCAGTAATCGTCCCACGGGACCGGCGTGAAGTTGAACACGCACAGCACCGGATTGCCGTCCGCATCCTTGCGGACGAACGCGGCAATCGAATGCACGGCGTCGTCCACCGCGATCCAGTCAAAGCCGTTCCAGTCGTCGTCGCGCTGGTAGAGCGCGGGCGTGCTGCGGTAAAACTTGTTCATCTCACGCACATAGCACTGCATTTCGGCATGCTTCGGATAGTCCAAAAGCATCCAGTCGAGCGATTCGTCGAACCGCCACTCGATGAACTGACCGATCTCCATGCCCATGAACGTCAGTTTCTTGCCCGGATGCGCCATCTGATAGGCGTACAGAAGACGAAGCTGCGCGAACTTCTGCCAGTAATCGCCCGGCATCTTGTTCAGCATCGACAGCTTGCCGTGCACGACCTCGTCGTGCGAGAACGCAAGGATGTAGTTTTCGGAGAACGCGTACATCAGCGAGAACGTCAGCTTGTCGTGATGCCATTTGCGGTAGAGCGAATCCATCTGCATGTAGCGCAGCATGTCGTTCATCCAGCCCATGTTCCATTTATAATCGAAGCCTAAGCTGTCCTCATGCTTGTTCGTCACGCGCGGGAACGCCGTGCTCTCTTCTGCGATGAGGATCTTGTTGCCGGGTATCTCCTTGACCGCTGCCGCGATCTTGTGGAAGAGGTTGATCGCGTCGAGGTTCTCCTTGCCGCCGTACTGGTTCGGCAGCCATTCGCCGTCGTTTCTGCCGTAATCGAGGTACAGCATGCAGCTGACCGCGTCGACGCGAAGTCCGTCGATGTGGAACTCTCTGAGCCAATAGCACGCGTTGGAAACGAGGAAGCTCTGCACCTGCGTTCTGCCGTAGTCAAACAGCAGCGTGCCCCACTGCTTCATTTCCGAGCGCCGCCAGTCGGGATGCTCATAGGTCGGCGTGCCGTCAAAGTACGCAAGCCCGTAGCTGTCGCGGGTGAAGTGGGCGGGGACCCAGTCCATGATGACGCCGAGCCCCTTCTTATGCGCGCAGTCGACAAAGTACCGGAGATCGTCCGGCGTGCCGTAACGTGTCGTCGGCGCATAGTAGCCGGTGACCTGATAGCCCCAGCTCGGATTGAACGGATACGCCATCAGCGGCATGCACTCGATGTGCGTGTAGCCCATGTCCACGGCGTAATCGACCAGCTCCGTCGCAAGCTCGCGGTAGCCGAGCCCCTTGCGCCAGGAACCCAGATGCACCTCGTAGATGTTCATCGGCTCGTTGTGCCGCTTTGTGCAGCGCGAGAGATAGTCCGCGTCCGTCCACGGAAACTCGCCCGCTTCCCAGACCATCGACGCCGTTCCGGCAGGCTCGCAGCGCTGCGCGTACGGATCCGCCTTCATCGAAACGCCGCCGTACGGGCCCTCGACCGCGTACTTATAGAACTGACCCTCCACGGCGATCCCGATGAGGATCTCCCATACGCCGGTCGAGCCGACAGGCGACATCCGGTCGGCGTCCTGGTTCCAGCCGTTCCAGTCTCCTACGACGGCTACGCTTCTTGCGTTCGGCGCCCAGACCGAGAACCGCCAAACCGTTTCGCCGTTGTTCACGACCCGGTGGCAGCCGAGCGAGCGATACGCCGTCTTTGTCGTTCCTTCGTTGAAGTAATACAGTTCTTCATCCGTTAAGTGTGACATTCTTGCACCTCATCCCCGGGTTTTGGGAGACGATCCCGCGCCCTATATTTATGCATTTATATCATATCATATCTTTCCGCCGATGGAAAGCCTTTCCTTCGGAGAAATTGTTGTGAATCCGTTAATTTTTTGACGGAATCGTTTCCTTTCCCCCTGCGGTATGGTATACTGCACAAAAATGGGAAAGGAGCGGCCGTTATGAAGGATACCGCAAAACGTTGGATCCTGATCGGGAGCTTTGCGCTCGTGCTTGCAGCGCTCGCCGTCCTTCTGCCCATGTTCCTTTCCGATACAAAACCGAAGACGCTCGCCGCCGAGCCGGTCACCGTCGTCACGCCGGAGCCGAAAACGGAGGAAGACGACGTCTATGTGCGCACGCCCGCGCCGACGCCGGTCCCCGTGATCACGACGCCGCAGCCGGTCTATCCCGAAAAAGCGGTCAATCTTCTTGTCGACGGCAAGCCGCTGTTCGCGGTCGCAAACCGCGAGGTCGCGGAATACCTCGTCCGCAGCTTCCTCGGCGAATGCGCCGCAGAAAACCTCAGCGGGAACGCGGTGCTTCTGACCGCGTCGATCGACGCGGCGCTTTCGACGCTTCCGGCGGACGGAACCGTGGATTATCTCGAATACGACGCCGCGCTGAATCTTCTCCGGAAGGACCGCTCCCTGATCCCGGTGCGCCGCACCGCGGAGCGCGTTGAAATCCGCACCGAAACGATCGAACCGCAGACCGCCCGTACGCCGCTGCTGCCCGAGGGCTCGCGCATGTTCAAAAAGCTCGGCACACCGGCGCGCACGCTCGTCTATACCGAAACGCTGTATCAGAACGGCATGCCCGTTTCCGAGACCGAAACCCTGAACACGCCGCTCGGCGTCGGCAGCGCGCAAACGGAGCTTACGGGCTCCTACCGCAGACCCGAGATCGTGATCGGCGATCCGGAAGTCCCCGCACCGCAGGAGGGGCAGCTCGGTCCGACGCCCGCGTCGCTGTCCTTTGTGCACCCGATCCGCGGAACGGTCGCGGGACTTTACGGTCTTCTGACCGGCGTCATGCGCTACGGCGTCGACTACTCCGCCGCGCCGGAAACGCGCATCATCGCGCCGGAATCCGGAACGGTGATCTTCATGGGCGAACGCGCAGGGCTCGGCTTTGTGATCGACATCCGTCACGACGAGGACTTCGTCTCCCGGATCGCGTTCGGCGCGAACACCGCCGTCCCGGGGCTGATGCTCGAAAAGCATGTGACGAAGGGCGAAACGATCGCGCATCTTCCGGAGACCGAAGGGGAGAAGGAATCCATTCTGCACTACGAGCTTCTGATCGACGGCATCCCGTACAATCCGCTGTTCTATCTGCCCGCCGAATAACAATCTTTTCGCAAACAAAAAAGAAGCTGCCCATCCTTAGGGCAGCTTCTTTTCATGAGATGCTTTGTTTTCCCCGCCGCACGCCGAGCCATACGATGAACACGCCCGCCGCGACGAGGATCTCGCACAGGATCAGCGTCGTGCCGACGCCGAAACGCTCGATCGAAAGCCCGCCGAGCAGCATGCTGAAAACGCCTGCCGCAAGCCCCGCTTCGGTCAGAAGCATCTGTCCCTTGACGCGGTCGCTTTCCGAAACGGCGTCGTTCGCGTAATACGACGCCGCCGGCACGAAGATCGCGTAACACAGCATCTGCAGCGCGGACGAAACGTACGCCGCCCATGCGCCGAGCGAAAGGAACGCCGCCGCAAGCAGCAGTCCGGTCTTGAGAAGGTACACCGAAGCGCTCGCAACGAGCAGCACGCAGTCCGGGATCCTCTTTCGGATGTGCGAATACGCCGTCATCGCCGGAAACTCGACGAGCGCGGCGATCGCGATCATCACGCTCATGTCGCCGCCCGTGACGTTCGTGATGCTGGCAAGGTAGCTGTTGATGATCATGTGCGGCACGATCAGCACAAGATTCCCGACGCAGAACAGCACAAATTTCGGATACCGCGAAAAAACGTTCCGAAGGCTTCCGCCCGTTTCGCGCACGGTGACGCTTTCACGGTGCGGGGCAAAAAAGATCGCCGTCAAAAGAAGCCCGATCTGCGCCGCAAGAAAGACCCAGAGCATGGAATCGATGTTCTTTGCCGCAAGCGCGCCGAGCAGAAGCGACGCAAGCGCATACGCGACGCTTGCAACGCCGCGAGCAAACGAATAATCCAGATCGAGCCCGCGGTTGATGTAATGGAAGCCCGTCGCATTGATCAGCGGCTGCGCCGTCAGCGACACGGCGGAGAGCGCGCCGATCATCGCCGCAAACAGCACCGGCGCGTTTTTGCCGATCAAAGCCGAAGCCGCAAGCGCGACGGAGAGCAGCGCAGTAAGGGCGATCCCGAGGCGCAGCGTCACACGCCGCCCGCGATCCGCGGCTGCCGCAAGCAGCGGCTGAAAGACCATTGCAAACAGATACGAAACCGCAAGGATCGCGCCGATCGCGCCGGTCGAAAAACCGTGATGCAGCAAAAGACGCTCGGTGTACGAATACACGAGACACGCGCCCGTAAAGCAAAAGCCCTGCATCAATGAAAAATAAAACGTCCGTCTCTTCATACGCTCATCCTATCATACCCGAAAAAATATGGCAATCGATTCGGTATACATTTTTTCACACGCGTCCATACTACAGCCGAGGTGATAAAAATGGAAGAACCGATGAAAGAAACCAATGACCGTATGGAACGCTTCCGCTTGTTTTTGCGAAACAACGGATTCTACATCGCGCTGGCGGTGTGCCTGATCGTGATCGGTGCCGCGATCCTGCTGCTGGCTCTCGACAAGCCGGAGGAGGAGAGCGAGGCGCAGGCGCCCGCGGACGACGCGCCGATCGTGATCGTCGGAAAATCGGAGGACGAACGGCTGGGAAGCATTCTGCACGCGCCGACCGCTGCGGTGCTCCAAAAGCCGAGTACGCCCGTCCCGACGGCGGTCCCGACCGCGATCCCGCTGCCGACGCTGACCCCGGAGCCCACAAAGAAGCCCGCAAGCGCGCCGAGCAAAGCCGCGCCGCCCGTTTCGGGTGAGATCGTGTTCGGCTTTGCGGTCGACAAGCTCCTGTATTCGGTGACGCTCGATCAGTGGACGACGCACGCCGCCGTAGACATCAGGGCGGACGCCGGCACGCAGGTCAAATGCGTGTTCGCCGGCACTGTGGAGCGCGTCGAAAAGGATGACGCCCTGGGCTATACCGTCACCGTCAGCCACGCGAACGGACGCACGACGCTCTATGCGAATCTCGGCGAGGACGTCCGCGTCAAGGTCGGCGACCGGCTGAACGCGGGCGATGTGATCGGCACGGTCGGCACGAGCGCGATCTCCGAATGCGCGCTTCCGCCGCATCTGCACTTTGCGATCACCGTGGACGGCGTCGCAAAGGACCCCGCAAAGTACGTCCGGCTGGGATAACGCTCCCAAAAAAGAGAAAGCGACGGGCTTTTGACCCGCCGCTTTTATTCGTTGCATTCGTTATTTGTCTTCGTCGCCGAGGGCTTCCTTGACCCAGTTTTTGATCGCATCCTCTTCGGCTTCGACTTCTTCCGCCGCAGCTTCGAGCTCTTCCTCCGCACGTTCCTCCGCTTCCTCGGCGGCTTCCTCCGCGGCTTCGATCACTTCCTCCGCACGTTCCTCCGCTTCCTCGACGGCTTCTTCCTCGGCTTCGGATTTCTCTTCCGCACGTTCTTCCGCTTCCTCAGCGGCTTCGGCTTCCTTCCCGACAGGCGCTTCGGTTTCCTCCTCAGAGTCCTCGTCGAACAGCCGGATCCCTTCCTCGGCGGGCTCTTCGGTCCCTTCCGGTACGGCGTCCGCTTCCGGCACGGTCAGCTCCTCTTCCCGGAACACCTTGAACGGCTTACCCTTCTTCCACTGCATTTTCTTTGCAAGAAGCAGCAGCGCGACGCCCGCCGCAAGGATCAGGATGCTGATCCACTGCGAGGTATAGAGCGGGCCGAACTTGCCGCGCGCCGCATCGCTGCGGAACATCTCGATCACGAACCGCCAGACCGCGTATGCCGTGAGATACACGCCGGTCGTCCTGCCGAGATGCTTCTCCGTGCAGTAGACGAGCACGAGCACTTCGCAGAGGATGAGCAGAAAGATCGCTTCCATCAGCGGCACGGGCAGGCGCATCGTGCCGTCAAGGTACTTCACGGCAAGCGCGCCCTTGTAGGTCAGAACGCCGAACTGCGTCTGATCGCCGACCGCTACGCCGTAGCAGCAGCCCGCAAGCAGACAGCCGACGCGGCCGAACGCGTGCGCCACGCAGAAGCACGGCGCCATCAGATCGGTGAACTCGAAGAAGTTCTTTTTCTTCTTCCGCGCGGTGAGGAAAACCCCGAGGATCCCGCCGATGAGCCCTCCGTAAAAGACCATGCCCTCCATGAGAAGGCTTAAAATGCCCTGGAAAAAGCCGTTCGAGAACGCGGACTTGAACACGTTCGGCGTCACGATCCAGTAGAGGATCTTCATGCCGGCAAAGCCCAAAAGAACCGCCGCGATGATTGCGTCGACAACCTCACCGTTCCAGTCCAGCGCGGTGCGTTTTCTCAGGATCCAGCTCAAAAGCACGGCAAGGATCGCGCCGACGAGCACGCATACGCCCATCGCCGGTACGCCGAAGCTGCCGATCTTAAACAAATAAGTGCCGATCATATGGTCTCCTTTCGCGGCAAAACCGCCGCAATCCGATGTTTTTTCAGTATATCATATCCCGAAAATCTTGTAAAGCAGTTGACAAACGCCATGGAAAAGTTATATCCTATTGTATCTATCGGGCAACCGGTGAAAGGAGCTTTTTATGGCTGATACCTACGATTTCAACGCCGTCGAACAGAAGTGGCAGGCGTTTTGGGACGCGCACCGCTGCTTTGAGGCGGAAGCGGATCATACAAAGCCGAAATTCTACGCGCTCGTGGAGTTTCCGTACCCGTCCGGCGCGGGCATGCACGTCGGGCATATCAAAGCGTATACGAGCCTTGAGGTACTGTCTCGCAAGCGCCGCATGCAGGGCTATAACGTGCTGTTCCCGATGGGCTTCGACTCGTTCGGTCTGCCCGCCGAGAACTACGCGATCAAGACGAACACGCATCCGCACGACATCACGACCGCGAACATCGAGCATTTCAAGGATCAGATGAAGCGCGTCGGCTATTCGTTCGACTGGACGCGCGAGATCGCCACGTCCCTGCCCGACTACTACAAGTGGACGCAGTGGATCTTCCGGAAGCTGTTCGATCACGGGCTTGTGTTCCGCGCAAAGACGCTGGTCAACTACTGCCCGCACTGCAAGGTCGTTCTTTCGAACGAGGATTCGCAGGGCGGCAAGTGCGACGTGTGCCACAGCGACGTCGTGCAGCTTCCGAAGGACGTGTGGTATCTGAAGATCACGGCGTACGCCGACAAGCTTCTGGAAGGGCTCAACGACGTCGATTATCCCGACTCGATCAAGCAGCAGGAGATCGACTGGATCGGCAAGTCCGTCGGCGCGTTCGTGAACTTTGCGATCAAGGACGTTCCCGAAACGCTCGAGATCTACACGACCCGCTGCGACACGCTGTTCGGCGTGACGTTCATGGTCATCGCGCCCGAGCATCCGATGCTCGATAAATACAAAGACCGCATCGAAAACTGGGACGAGGTCGAATCCTACCGCGCGGCATGCGCGAAGAAGACCGAGTTCGAGCGCACGCAGCTTTCGAAGGAAAAGACCGGCGTGAAGCTCAAGGGCTTTACGGCGATCAATCCGGTGAGCGGCAAGGAGATCCCGGTGTTTATCGCGGACTACGTCATGATGGGCTACGGCACCGGCGCGATCATGGCGGTGCCGGCGCACGATCAGCGCGACTGGGAGTTTGCGCATAAATTCGGCGTCGAGATCATTCCGGTCATCGAGGGCGGCGACATCGAAAAGGAAGCCTACACCGGCGACGGCAGAATGATCAATTCCGGTTTTTTGAACGCGTACGACAACAAAAAGGATTCGATCGCGGCGATGCTCGACTACCTCGGGGAACACAAGCTCGGCAGAAAGGGCGTCCAGTACAAGATGAAGGACTGGGCGTTCAACCGCCAGCGCTACTGGGGCGAGCCGATCCCGCTGATCCATTGTCCGAAGTGCGGCACGGTCGGCGTTCCGTATGAAGAGCTGCCGCTCCGGCTTCCGGATGTCGAGAACTTTGCGCCCGGCACCGACGGGCAGAGCCCGCTTGCGCGGATCGAATCTTTCGTAAACTGCACCTGTCCAAAATGCGGCGGCAAAGCAAAGCGCGAGACGGACACGATGCCGCAGTGGGCGGGATCTTCCTGGTACTATCTCCGCTTCATTGATCCCAAGAACGACAAGGTCTTCTGCGATCCGGAGGAGATGCAGTACTGGATGCCGGTCGACTGGTACAACGGCGGCATGGAGCACGTCACGCGGCACTTGCTGTATTCGCGCTTCTGGCACCACTTCCTGTACGACATCGGCGAGGTCAACACGCCCGAGCCGTACGCGAAGCGTACCTATCAGGGATTGATCCTCGGACCCGACGGCGACAAGATGAGTAAGTCCAAGGGCAACGTGGTCGACCCGATCAGCGTCATCGAGCGTCTCGGCGCGGATACGCTGCGTCTTTACGTCATGTTCATGGGCGATTACACGTCCGCAACGCCATGGAGCGACGAATCCGCCAACGGCTGCCGTCGATTCCTCGACCGCGTCTGGAGACTGCAGGACATGATCAGGGGCGAAGGATGGACCGACGACGGGATGCGCACGAAGGTCAACGCCTGCATCAAAAAGGTGGGCGAGGACTACGAGCGCATGAAGTTCAACACCGCGATCGCCGCGATGATGTCGCTCGTCAACGACTTCTACGCAAAGGGCTCGCTCACAAAGGACGAGTTCCGCACGCTGCTTATGCTGCTGTACCCGGTCGCGCCGCACATCAGTGAGGAGCTCAACGAAAAGCTCGGCTTTGCGCCGCTGCACCACGCGGAATGGCCCGCCTACGATCCCGATGCGCTCGTCGAGAACACGATCGAATACGGCGTGCAGGTCAACGGCAAGGTCCGCGCGCGGGTCAAGCTCCCGGTCGGCATGGAAAACGCCGCGATCGTCGAAGCCGCGCTGGCGCTCGACGAGGTCAAGCCGTTTGTCGAAGGCAAGACGATCCGCAAAACGATCGTCGTCAAAAACATCATCAACCTGGTGGTTGGTTAAAAAGAGGGCGCAGGCCCTCTTTTTTCAACAGACCGGTTTTCAGCACCCGCCCGGCGGACAGCCGCGGCGAACCGCAAAAGGAAACGACCATGGAAAAATACTTCAACATCAACGATTCCGGCTTCAGCATTCGCTGCAAGCTCTATATAAAGGATCCGAACGACGTCAGAACCGTCGTGCTCTGCGGGCACGGCTTCGGCAGCGACAAGGACAACAAATCGGCGGCGCGCCTTGCGAAGCACCTGCTTGACAAAAACCACAGCGTCGCCGTTCTGACCTTCAACTGGCCGTGCCACGGCGACGACGCCCGAAAAACGCTGCGGCTTTCGGACTGCGACGCGTACCTTTCCGCAGTGCTCAACTGGACAAAGACGCGGTATCCTTCCGCCGCGCTGCTCGGTCACGCAACGAGCTTCGGCGCGTATCTCTTTTTGAAATACCTCTCCGAGCACGGCGATCCGTTTCAAAAGCTTGCGCTGCGCTGTCCCGCCGTCGTGCTGTACGACGTGTTTGTAAACGCGATCATGACGGAAGCCGATCTCGAACGCATCAAAAAAGGCAAGCCCGTGCCGGTCGGCTTCGACCGCAAGGTCGAGATCGACAAAGCGTTTCTGGACAGCGTCAAAGAGGCGGATCTACGGCAGCGGGATTTTCTTCCGTACGCGGACGAGCTGTTCATTGTACACGGCACGAAGGACGAGATCGTCCCGTTCGACGCGGTCAAGGCGTTTGCGGAGGACAACGTGATCGAATTTGAGCCGGTCGAAAACGCCGACCACCGCTTCCAGTCGCCCGAAAAGATGGACTTCGCGATCGCAAAGATCTGCGCGTTCTTCGGACTGAAATAAGCGGACCGTGGGTTTTCCGCCTCGTACGATTCTTGTGAGGCAGAAAACTACCTCTTCGTCGGCTTACGCCGACACCTCCACGGGAAGGGAAGGTCGAAAATCCATGCTTCGATCGTTCCCTGACGAAAGTTGCGCAGCAGAACGAGTCTCGCTTCTGCATCACCTCCACCTGATGGGGGAGGTGCCGAGCGCAGCGAGGCGGAGGGAGAGAATAAGACCCTTCTTTGTTTTGCTTCTCAGAATGACATATGCGTGAGGGGTGTTTTCAATTCTTCAATATGACACGCAGCGGTGCGCAGGAATGCGACATTTCTGTTCCTTTTGTCACCGGACTGTCATATTCGCCGTGTATAATGAAAGAAAAAGAAAAGGAGGATCTTATGGACCTGATCATCCGCAATGAAACCGAACGGGACTATCGCGCGGTCGAAAACCTCGTGCGCGAAGCGTTCTGGAATGTGTACCGCCCGGGCTGTCTCGAGCACTATGTCATCCATGTGCTGCGCGACGATCCGGCGTTTGTCAAAGCGCTCGATTTCGTCATGGAGCTGGACGGCGAACTGATCGGACAGAACGTGTTCGTGAAAACGCACATCGACGCCGACGACGGCGCCCGCGTCGAAGTCCTCACGATGGGACCGATCGGCATCGCGCCGGCGTACAAGCGCAAGGGCTACGGCAAGAAGCTCTTGGACTATTCGCTTGAAAAGGCGAGGGAGATGGGCTTTTCCGCCGTGCTGTTCGAGGGTAATATCGGTTTTTACGGCAAATCCGGCTTCGACTACGCGCGAAACTTCGGCATCCGCTACCACGATCTCGAGGAAGGCGAGGACGATTCGTTCTTCCTCTGCAAAGAGCTGATCCCGGGCTGCCTCGATCACGTCACCGGCGTCTATCAGACGCCTGCGGGCTACTATGTGGACCCGGACGACGCGGAACTGTTCGACGCCTCTTTCCCGAAAAAGGAGAAGCTGAAGCTTCCCGGTCAGCTGTTTGACTGAACGAAAAAAGGACCTCCCGCGAGGTCCTTTGTTTTCGGACGGATTCAGAAACGCCTTCCCCTTTCGTTCTATTCCTGCAAACGATCTCTCCGGAGCAGCCGGTCAATGACGATCCTTGTTTTGATCGTATGTTCGGCGAACCTTTGAAATCCGATCTTCTGCAGCAAACGGCTGCTTGGTTCATTGTCCGAAAAATGCCCGCAATGAATGTAATCCGCTCCCTGCTTTTGAAACAGCTGCGGGATATATGCGTTCAGGACCTCTTCCATGTATCCCTGCCGCTGATACGGCGGAAACACGGCAAACGCCAGAGTCCGCCCCTTTCCCGACAGCCCTTCCGCAATACCCGCAGGCAGTTCCGGATCCACTTCCAGCAGAAACCCGATCATATCGTCCGTGCGTTGATCGACGATGGAATACGCCCCCGGCAATGTGCAAAACCGCCGGAAGATCTTCGACGCGGTTGCCGCATCCATGTCTTCCGGAAGCCCGTATGCCGTGCGCAGCGACCGGTCGGCTGTTCCGTTGATAAACGCGGTATCATCCGAATCCCGCATCGGTCTGATCAACAGTCTTTCGGTTATCATGTTCCTTCTCCGTAAGCATTCTTTTTTTCATATTATCATGGGTCCGGTCCGGATGCAACGAAAAAGCACAGCCGCTTCTGCAAAACGACCGTGCTTTGATCCTCTTGAATGACCTCCCCTGAGGTCTTTTTTCTGTATTTCCTTATTTCCGCTTTGCGGCAAGCGCCTTGAGGCGCTCGATCTCGCGCAGATTCTCGTCGACGCTCTCGCCGTCGGTGCAGTTGTAGTCGGTGCGAAGGCACTCGATGATGCGCCTGCGGTCCTCGATCGCGCCCTCGTAGTCGCCGATCTCCTCGTGCACCTGCGCTCTTGCGAACAGCCCGTCGGTATAGCGCGGTGCGGTCTGCATGGTAAAGCTCTTCTCGAACGCGTCGAGCGCTTCCTCATACATGCCCAGCGCAAGGTATCCCTCGCCCAGCGTGTCGGTCGCCTGCCAGCGGTTCGGATAGTCCGCCGCTGCCTTCTTCCAGAGCCGCAGTGCTTCCTCGCGATCACCCTTCAGGAATGCCAGCTTTGCGCTGTAATCGAGATATGCGTCGTCCTTCTTCATCGATCCGATCACGGCTTCCGCCTCGTCGAGCCGGTGATCCGCAAGCAGGTTCTCCGCAAGGATGATCTTTGCATAGCGGTCGTCCGGATGCTTTTCGACGAACGCGCGAATAAAGCGGATCACGGAGAAGTGGTTGTCGAGCCAGTTGTCGCCGCACGGCGCATGGTTCGCTTCAAGGTATGCCGCCCATGCGTTGTGTGTGTCAACCGGGTCGGCTTCGAGCGCGCGCTCCGCATAGTAGGACGCATTCTCGTGATCGCTGTGGGCGCGGTGGTTATAAAGCTCGGCGAGCATGGTAAGCGCTTCCGCGTCCTTCGGATCCTCCTTGAGGATGCCTTCGAGGTACGCGACGGTGCGGTCGAAGGTCTCCGGGTGGATGCGGCGCTCGTCCCAGATCATGTTCTGAATGCGCTCCATGTGCTCTGCACGCGGCACCTCAAAGAGCTCGTCGATGCTGACGCCGAAAAAGCCCGCAAGCTTCGGCAGCAGCGCGATGTCAGGATCGCTTGCGCCGGTCTCCCATTTGCTGACTGCCTGCGCGGATACGCCGATCGCGTCCGCCAGGGTGTCCTGCTTGATGTGTTTTTCATTTCTCAGTTGTTTGATATTCATGCCGATCATGGTCATATCCTCCTAAACCGTTGTTTGTTTGTTAATTTGTTCAGATCGATCTTATGCCTTTATTATACCTGGCTTTTTCGAAAAAACAAGCGAGGCAAATTCTTTTTCATTCTACCGTCGGTTGATTCTGTGTGGCTGATGTATTTTGCTTTTTTCCCGGAAATACGGCGTTCTATCCCCGCGGCGAAGCAGATTGACGCTGCCGCGTTCTTCTGCTAAAATAGAATCGAAAAGGAGGGATGGGGTCATGAAAAAAAGCAGACTGATTATCGGCATCACCCTGATTCTGATCGCGGTAATCGCACTGGTCTTCGTCATAAGTTCCGTACACGACAGCCTCCCGAAGGATGGCAAATGGAAGGGGAACATTCACCAGTTCAAGCCGACCTATAACGGAGAAGGTCTTGTGATCATCCTCGTCGGCATCGCAGGCGCGCTGAGCTTCCTCGGCGGCATCTATTTGACAATCGTCGCGCTGCGGGAGGATATCTGGTGGTAAGCGGGTTTTGAAAGGAAAGGAGTGCTTTTTGATGAAAGCTCTTAAACTGATCATCGGAATTGTATTGATTCTTGCATTTATTGCTGCAACGATCTTTGCCGTTCGCTCTATCGAACGCGCAGTTCCGGAGGGCCTGCGTCCGCCCAGGATCGGCATGCCGGACGGATATCAGTTCGCTTATGAAGCGGAACCGTATGTAATCATCGCCGTCTTCGTCCTCGGGTTAGCCGCCCTGATTGTCGGCATTGCGCTGATCAGCAAAGCTGTGAGCATGCCGAAATCCGCGGCCCGCACAGATACGCACATGCTTCCCGGCGGATTCGTCCGTCGCTGACAGATTCGTCACTTCATCCCTCCGCAAAACGCGGAGGGATGTTTTTTCCTCAAATGTGATGCAATTATGGCGATTGTGTTTCCTTTGTGACGTTTAGCACTCTCCTATTGACAGTGCTAAAACCTTGACTATAATGGGTATTGAACAAAGAAAGAAGGGCATCCTAAGGAAATGAAAGAATGAAGAAATGAAGAATTGAAGAAATTCGGGATTTGTTCTTCACGACAGGACCGGAGGGTGTCCGAGGGCACATAAGAATGTGACAAAAAGAAAGGAAGTGTGACCTATGCTGCCCAGTATTTGGAGTAATAATTGGTTTGACGACCTGTTTGACAGGAGCTTTGAAATGGTGCCGTGGACCGGCGAGCGCGAGCTTTACGGCAAACACGCAAGAAACCTGATGAAGACCGACGTTCACGAGACCGAGGACGGTTATGAAATGAACGTGGATCTGCCTGGCTTCAAGAAGGAAGACATCCATGTGGATCTCAATGAAGGCTATCTGACGCTGCGCGCCGAGAAGAACCTTGAAAAGGAAGAGAAGAAAGAAAAGAAGGTCATCCGCAGCGAGCGCTATGTCGGTTCGATGAGCCGCAGCTTCTATGTGGGCGACGTAAAACCCGAATCGATCAAATGCAGATACGAAAACGGCGTGCTGACGCTGGAGTTCCCGAAAGCGGATCAGCCGAAGCTGCCGGAAGCGCACGCGATCACGATCGAATAACCCCGGAATCCGAACGGGACGGCGTTTGTACGCCGTCCTTTTTTTGCATAAATTCGCGATTTTTTCTCAACTGCTCTTTTCGGGCGTAATTTTATATGATATACTGATCATTGTGGGGAAACCCAATTCTATTTCATTCGGAGTGGCACGATGGAAAACGGATCAGGAAACAGGTATTCGCGAAGCGAACCCTAGCGTTTCCCCGCGGAGCTGCCGAAGCGGTTCGACCCGGAAACCGGTAAACCGCTGTTTGAAAGCGAGCCGCAGCCGCCTGTTGAGCCGAAGGACGCGGGCAAGCCGCCGAAAAAGCGCGGAAAGAAATGGATCTGGATCGTCGCCGGCGCCGTTCTGCTTTGCGCCGTCGCGGCCGTTCTGGTCTTTACGGTCATCCTTCCGCAGGCGCAATACAACAAAGCAAACGCGCTTTACGGGGAAGGCCGGTACGACGAGGCGATCGAAGCGTTCGAAGCGCTCGGCGGATACAAGGACAGCGCAGAACGGATCGAAACGTGCAAATCGGACAAGGCGTACGACGCTGCCGCCGCGCTGCAGGACGAGGGCCGCTACGATGAGGCGATCGAAGCGTTTGCGGCGCTTGCCGGCTACCGGGACAGCGCCGACCGGATCGTTGCGTGCAAGGATCGGATCTACGACGACGCCGCCGCGCTGCAGAGCGAAGGCAGCTATGAAGAAGCGATCGAGACGTTCAAAACGCTCGATGGATATAAGGACAGCGCCGCGCAGATCGAGGCCTGTACGACGGCGCTGCTGGACGAGCAGTACGCCGAAGCCGTCGCGCTGTATGAGGAAGGCTGCTACGACGAGGCGATCAAGGCGTTCGCCGCGCTCGACGGATACAGGGACAGCGCAGAACAGCTCGCCGCCTGCACGACGGACCGGGATTACGCCGCCGCGGTCGCGCTGCGGAACGAGGGCCGCTACGACGAGGCGATCGAAGCCTTTACCGCGCTCGACGGGTATAAGGACAGCGCCGAGCAGATCGAAACCTGCCGGAAAGACAAGGAATACGACGCTGCCGTCGCGCTGCTCGACGGAGGCGATTACACGGCCGCGATCCCGCTGCTGAACGCGATGGGCGACTATCGCGAAAGCAAACAGCATCTTCGGGAATGCTGGGATCACGTCGCCGTGCGCGACACGATCTCGGGCGACTCGCCGCATACGATCGGCATCTTGCAGGACGGCCTGCTCGTCACGACCGGCTATAACACGTACGGCCAGCTCCCCGTGCCCGACTGGACGGCGATCATTGCGATCTCCCCGGATTATTACAGCACGCTCGGTTTGAAGGCGGACGGCACGGTCGTTTGCGCCGGCAGCAAGGACAACGGGCAGGGCGACGTCGAAAAGTGGACCGACATCGTCGCGATCGCGGTCGGCACCAGGCATTGCGTCGGTCTCAAATCGGACGGCACGGTCGTAGCGACGGCGCCCTCCGACTGGAGAAAGAACAAAGGGCAGGGCAACGTCGAAAAGTGGACCGATATCGTCGCGATCGCGGCCGGCACGAATCACACCGTCGGTCTCAAAGCGGACGGCACGGTCGTCGCGACCGGCGAAAACGGCAGCGGGCGGTGCAACGTCGGGGCGTGGAAGAACGTCGTCGCGATCGCCGCAAAGCGCGATCATACGG
>JAEEGH010005239.1_pt1 | contig 32732 bp, 31 predicted proteins | sample 9134181 | NCBI WGS metagenome assembly JAEEGH01 (sample SAMN16246544, study PRJNA631951) | gut metagenome | biome: gut microbiome; feature: rumen; material: DP-attached | host: Bos | place: Iran: Karaj | collected 2018-10
GGGCCTTTTTGGGTATGGTTTGGGGGAAGAAAAAAAGCCAGGTACTATCCCTGGCTTTTTCTCAATCTATTGATAATCAAACGATTACAAATAGCAATTTCTTAATATTCCTCCTCGTTAAAAAAGAAGTCGTCTTTGGTGGGGTAGTCGGGCCAGATGTCTTCGATGGCTTCGTAGATTTCACCGTCGTCGTCGAGATCTTCGAGGTTTTCAACAACTTCGAGGGGCGCGCCGGAACGGGTCGCGTAATCGATCAGTTCTTCCTTGGTTGCAGGCCAGGGAGCGTCCTCCAGCTTAGATGCGAGCTCAAGTGTCCAGTACATATACGAAAGTGTTAAAAATTATTGTCTTAACTGAAAAATGGGCTGCAAATATATAAAAAATACATATACGCAAAACTTTTATTTCTGCGGCACCCATCTATCCTCTCCGGAGGCCGTTTTTTGTCCGAGAAAACGGGCCAGCGTGAATAGATAATCTGAGAGCCTGTTCAGATAGCGGATGCCGGTTTGGTCTGCGTCGGTGAGGGGCGCCATCGCCCAGGCCGTCCGCTCGGCGCGGCGACAGATGGTGCGGGCGACATGGCAGTTTGCGCTGGAGCGCGGGGAACAGGGCAGCACAAAACTCGTCAGGGGCGGCAACATTCCATCCATCCGGTCTATGGCCGACTCCAGAAAAGCAGTGCGGGCATCATCGAGTACCGGCAATTTGGGGATTTCGCGTCCGGAGGCAAAATGGGCGGAAACCAACATGAGGTCGTCCTGAATGGCGCGCAGCTCCGCGTCGAGTTCGGCAAGGCCGGCGTCTTGGGCATCGGCGCGCAAAACGCCGAGCCACGAAATCAGTTCATCGGTATCGCCATAGGCGCAGACGCGGGGACAGCACTTGTCCACGCGCTCGCCTCCTACCAGGGAGGTCTTTCCGGAATCACCGGTTTTCGTGTAAATCTTCATATTGTCAAGCAAGGATTGGATTCAAGTTTCTCGTGTCCGATTCGATACGTCCGTCGCGCAGGCGGATGATGCGATGCGCATGGCGGGCAATATCCTCTTCGTGGGTAACCAGCACCACCGTATTTCCAGCGGCATGAACGGCGCCGAAGAGGCGCATGATATCGATCGACGTGGCAGTATCCAGGTTGCCGGTCGGCTCGTCGGCCAGAATCAGCGAGGGATGCGTGACGAGCGCACGCGCAACGGCTACTCGCTGCCGCTGGCCGCCGGAGAGTTCCCCGGGAAGGTGATTCATCCGGTCGCCCAGCCCGACCTGTTCCAGCACTTTGCACGCGCGGAGGCGCCCTTCGGCGCGGGGGACACCGGCGTAAAGCAGCGGAAGGGCCACGTTGTCCACGGCGTTGTAGCGGGGCAGCAGGTTGAACGACTGAAAGACAAACCCGATTTTCCGGTTGCGGACCGCAGCCAGTTCGTCGTCGGAGAGTCCGTCCACAGGTGCTCCGTCCAGCCGGTAACGGCCGGAGGTGGGAACATCCAGACAACCGAGAATATTCATCATCGTCGATTTACCCGACCCCGAAGGGCCCATGATGGCGACATACTCGCCGTGCGCTATTGAGAGGTCGATTCCATCGAGGGCGGTGACCGTCAGTTTTCCGGTAGAATACACCTTGGAAAGTGCCTCCATCTCAATTACCTTGCCCATCGCAAACGCCCCTCCTTGAGTGCCAAGATAGCAATTTTTGAACGAATAGAAATATAATTCTTAATTTTGCCATTTCAAGAGATACTTAAAAGACTATGTCTGACTTCGATAAAATCGCTTTAGACGAAACCCGGACCCGGGAACTGGCCCGCCACTACAAGGAGATTCTCCGCCTGCTGGGCGAAGATCCCGCACGCGAAGGCCTGCTCAAGACCCCGGAACGCGTGGCCAAGTCGATGCAGTTCCTCACCAAGGGCTACCAGGAAGACGGCCGGGAAATCCTGCGTTCGGCCATGTTCAAGGAGGACTACCGGCATATGGTACTGGTCAAGGATATCGAGTTGTATTCGATGTGCGAGCACCACATGCTGCCCTTCTACGGCAAGGCGCACGTAGCCTATATTCCGAACGGCTATATTACCGGTCTGAGCAAAATCGCCCGCGTGGTGGAGACCTACGCACGCCGGCTTCAGGTCCAGGAACGTCTTACCGTACAGATCCGGGACTGCATTCAGGAAACGCTGAACCCGCTGGGCGTGGCCGTCGTTATCGAGGCGGCGCACATGTGCATGCAGATTCGCGGCGTACAGAAGCAGAATTCGATTACCACGACCTCTGCATTCACGGGGGGCTTCCTGACGGACAGCCGTACCCGCAGTGAGTTCCTCACCCTGATCGGAGCCAAATTGCAATAAAACCCGACAGCCATGAAAATTGTCATCGCAGGAGCCGGAGAAGTTGGATGCCACTTGGCCAAGATGCTGAGTGAGGATTACCACGACCTGACCATCATCGACAGCGACGAAGCCCGCCTGGCCACCGTCAGCGAGACCATGGATGTCCTCACCAAACTCGGTGAACCCACTTCGATTGAAGTGCTGCGCAGCGCCGGCGTACAGGACGCCGACCTGTTCGTGGCCGTAAACCCCGCCAAGTATCAGGATGTCAACCTGATCTCCGCCGTTATTGCCAAGGAGATCGGAGCCCGGAAGGTCACGGCCCGAATCAACAACGCAGAGTATCTTCTGCCGGAGAACAAGATTATCTTCAAGGACCTGGGAATCGACCTGCTCTTCTACCCCGAGCGCATCGCTGCCGGTGAAATCGGCGACCTGCTCCGCAAGAGCGAGATGTCCGAATTCATGAGTTTCGGCAACAACCGCCTGCAGCTGGTCTCCTTCCGCCTGTATGACGGATCGGAACTGATTGACAAGCAGATGAGCGACTTCAACTATCCCAAGGAGGACCTCCCCTTCCGCGCCGTTGCCATCACGCGCGGCGATGAGACCATCATCCCGCAGCGCGATACGATTCTCAAGGCCCACGACCTGCTCTTTGCGGTGGCCCGCCGGGAATCGGTCAGCGAACTGATGGCTTACTCCGGCAAGGAGGATATCAAGATCCGCCGCATCGCCATTCTGGGCGGTGGCCGGATCGGCGAGATGGTGGCCCGCGACTTTGAGCGGAGCGCCGAATTCGTCAAGATTATCGAAATCAACAAGCAGCGCTGCGAATACCTTTCCGAGACGCTCCGCAAAACCATGGTCATCAATGGCGACGGCCGCAACTCCGACTTCCTCTACGAAGAGGATATCCGTAGCTGCGACGCCTTTATCGCGGTTACTTCCAGTTCCGAGACCAACGTGCTGGCTTGCGTGGCCGCCAAGAAGATGGGCGTGGCCAAGACTATCGCCGAGGTGGAGAATCTCGAATATATCTCGCTGGCCGAGGAGATGGGCATCGATTCCGTGATCAACAAGAAACTGATCACCGCAGGACGCATCTTCCGCTTCACCCTCTCCGACAAGGTCCGCACCATCAAGTGCCTCAACGGTTCCGACGCCGATGTGATTGAATACATCGTCAATCCGGACAGCCCGATCACCAAAGCCCCGATCAAGGACCTTCATTTCCCGGACAACGCCATCATCGGCGGCATCATCCGCGGACAAGAAACGATTATCGCCGTGGGAGATACGGTTATCAAGCCGTACGATCACGTAGCGGTATTCGCACTGCCTGACGCGCTCAAGGCGGTGGAAAAGTTCTTCGCCTGAGCAAAGGCCTTGATCCGCCGGCGAAATACCGCCAGCGTCACGCCGTAACTCATCTTCAGGTAAATACCCATCCGCCGTTCGCTGCCGAAACCGCTGCGGAAGGCAATCTCTTCCAGTTCCAAGTTCCCCTGCGGGTCCGCCTGCATCAGGTGAACGGCCCACTGCAGGCGGTATCCGTTGACATAGGTCGCGTAGTTGAGTTTGTGCGCGGAAAGGGCACGGCTGACATAGGTCCGGTTGACCCCCGCGGCGCGGGCAAGGGTATTGAGCGTCAGACCTTTTTGAAGATAAAGCCGGTGCTCCAGCATGGCCGCTTCTATCCGGCGGAAAACGATCTCCGCCCCCAGGCCGGTGCCGGAACGGTCCGGTATCGAATGGCCTAAACGCTGCAGCAGGCGACGCAGGAACCGGATGCACCATCGCCTAAGCCCTCTTTTCCACCTTTCGCGCATTGTGCATTTCCTTCATCGCGCTTTTGCGATAGTTCTTGCACCACTCGGCCGGCGTGAATCCCGTGTTTCTGCCGAAGGCCGTCGTAAAGGTGGTCAGCGAATTGAATCCGACCAACTGTCCGAGCTGGACAATGGAGAGCCGCGGATTGCCGCTGAAGAGGCGCATCGCTTCGCGAATCCGGTAATGGTGGACCAACTGGCAGAAGTTCTTACCCGTTTTGACCCGAATGACCTTGGAGAGGTGGGTTTTGTTGGTCAGCAGGCGGTCCGCCACCTCGGAAATCCGGATATCCGGCCTCAGGTACAGCTTTTCGCTTTCAAAAAGGTAGTAGAGACGCTCCTTGAGTTCCTCATCTTCATCGGAATCGGGCTCGTCGCGCAGGACCTGCGGTCCCTTCGGAACGGTTCCGTAGCCGGAGAGCAGTTGCGGAGAGGACGATGGGGAGGCCTTTTGCGTTCTCTTTCGGAACAACAGCACGCTCAGGACGATGATTGTCAGGGTCATCGCCGACAGCAGAATAACGGTAAAAAAGAGATGATTCATAGTCGTGGATCATTTTTGGGACGAATCTACCGATTGGACAGGGAACCCGAAAATAATCGATATAATAGGGTTCTCATCGCCTGTTAATCTGCGAATTATCAATAAATAGCGGCCTTTCAGATGCAAATTGTTAAAAAACTGAGGGCGGGAGAGCGATTTATTGCGTAGTTTTGCAGAAAACGTACTGTAAAACCGAAATTCATGAAACGATTTCTGACACTGGCGGCAATCGCCCTGGCACTGATCTCCTGTGGAAAGCAGCAAAAAACCCAAGAATATCCGATGTTCTGGACCTGGATGGAAAACCGGGCCGGACTGGATCTTGATTCGCTCTTTGTCCATCTCGACGAGGCGGGCATCGACGGTCTGATGCTCTATCTGCCCGACGATGAAGGCTACCGCAAGGCGGCCCAGCTGGCCAAGGAGCATGGTATCACCCTGTACGCGTGGATCTGGACCCTCAACCCGCGGGGCGACCGGCAGCGGCTGCTCGAAGAGCATCCGGAGTGGTTCGATGTCAACCGGGACGGCTATTCGCTCAAGGATTACAAGGCCTACGTCAACTCCTATAAATTCCTCTCCGCCGCACTGCCCGAGGTGCGCGAATATGTCAAGGAAAATGTCAAGCACGTCTGCCAGATGGACGGAATTGCCGGCATCTGCCTGGACTACTGCCGCATCGTAGACTGTGTCCTTCCCATTTCATTGAGCTACAACTACAACATCACACAGGACACCGAAGTGTATTCCCAGTGGGATTTCGGCTACCACCCGGCAGCGCTGGCCCAGTTCAAGGCCGAGTATGGCTATGATCCCCGCAGCCTGACCGACCCCTCCCGCGACGAGAAATGGTGCCGTTTCCGCGAACAGCTGATTACCGAAGTGGCCAACCTGGCGGCCGAAACCGCCCACAGCTACGGCAAGGCTGTCGCCGCTTCCCCCTTCTCCACGGTCAAGCTGGCTTCCTTCATGGTGGCACAGAATTTCGCCGACTGGGACCTCGACCTGGTTTTCCCGATGGTCTATTCCGACTTCTACAGCATGGAGCCGGGCTTCGTGCTGGATGCCGTGCGGCAGAACAACCGCGACCGCAACCCCAAGACCGACCTCTACTGCGGCCTGGGCGCCGAGTTGGGACAGGGTGAAACGGACGGCGACCTGGAGAGTCTTCTGGAGAATATGGACATGGCCTTTGCCGGCGGCGCCCAGGGCATCAGCCTCTACACCGTGGCCGGCCTCAACACGCCCGAAAAACGCCAGGCCTTCAAGGCGTACGCAGACAGCCTGCGGGCCATCCGTAAGGCCGCCGGCGGCCGGATGCCGGCGGTGGAGGCGGGTGAAATATCCCTGGATCCCTTTACCCATCCGCGCCTGATTCAGGTTGTGGAGCGCAACATGCAGCGCATGGCTGCGGGAGAGCCGATCCATGTCAAGAGCGTCAACGGCATGATGCCGGACGACCCCGCCAAGGTCTACCCTGCCCTTGAACTGGGCGACTGGGTGCTGACGGAGCAGACCGACCGCCTGCTCGTGTATCGGGTCAAGGACCACGCGAGCGGCATCACCTTCAAGGTGTTGTTCCCGATTTACGGCGGGCTGATTTCCGGCTGGGACGTCCGACGCCTTTAGCGCGGTCAGCGAATCTTGATGCGGTCGAACCCTTCGCCGTAAACGCCCGCCACCGATCCGATGGAGGTGAAGGCGTTCGGGTCTTCCTGCTTGATGATGGACAGCAGTTGGTTGATCTGGGATTTTTTAGCCACAACCATCACCACCTGAATGTCATCCTTAGAGTACCATCCTTTGGCGGAGATGACCGACACGCCCCGTTCGCTCTCCTGCATCACACGGTTGGCGATCTTCTCATAATTCTTGGAGAAGATGAAGAGCTGCACGCTCTGGCGGCTCAGCTGGAGCATGTGGTCGATGGTGAAGGTTTCCACGCCGGCAATCACGTAACCGAAGATCACCGTGGCGAAACGGGCTCCCCAACCGGATTCTTCCGGAATAATGAGCGAGCTGGCAATGATGACGATGTCCAGGAAGAGCAACACACGGCCCGTTGAGATGTTGTACTTGTTGCTGACCATCAGCCCCACGATGTCGGTACCGCCGCTGCTGCCACCTACTGCCATCATCATCGACATGCCGAATCCGCAGATGACGCCGCCGAAAATGGCGCTGAGCAGCTTTCCGTTGTCGATGGCTACCGCCTGGATAAACTCCTGGGGGATCCATTCCGGAATAATCCTGAAACAGAGAGAGATGAGAGCCACCGCATAAATCGTCTTCGCACCGAACCCCTTGCCCAGATATTTGATGCCCAGCAAGAGCAGGATTGCATTCAGAATGGCGTACGAATAACTGATGTTGAATCCGGTGGCATACTGGATGATGGCGCTGATACCGGCCACGCCGCCCGTCACCAGGGAGTGGGGCAGGATAAAGACCGACCAACCCACCGAGTAGATGAGGATGGCCACCGTGATGACCAGGTAGTCCTTCAACAGGCTATATACTTTCTTGCTCATGTCAGCAAACGATATTGATGATTCTTCCGGGAACGACGATCACCTTGCGGATGGTGCCGCCGGCGAGATAGCGGGCCGTATTCTCGTCCGCGCGGACGATGGCCTCCACCTCGGCAGGCGAGAGGGACTTCGGAACGGTCAACTTGAAACGGGTCTTGCCGTTGAAGGAGACGGGATATTCGACATTGTCTTCCCGGGTGTAGGCTTCGACGTATTCGGGAAAACGGGCGTACGCGATGCTCTCCGTGTGCCCCATCAGGCTCCAGAGTTCTTCGGCAATATGCGGGGCAAAGGGCGAGAGAACAATGGCCAGGGGCTCGAGGATTGCGCGCTTGTTGCACTTGAGATCCGCCAGGGTGCCCACCGCAATCATGAAGGCGCTCACGGTCGTATTGAAGGAGAAGTTCTCGATATCCGCCTGGGCCTTGCCGATCAGTTTGTGCAGGGCCTTGAGTTCTGCCGGGGTGGGTGCCTCGTCGCTGACGCAGAAGGTGTCGCGGTCGAAATGCAGCCCCCAGAGCTTGCGAAGGAAGCGGTGTACGCCGTCGATGCCCTTGGTATCCCACGGCTTGGACTGCTCGAGCGGACCGAGGAACATCTCGTACATGCGGAGGGTGTCGGCGCCGTAGCGGTCGCACACCTCGTCGGGATTGACCACGTTGAACATCGACTTGCTCATCTTCTCCACGGCCCAGCCGCAGATGTATTCGCCGTCCTCGAGGATAAACTCGGCCGTCTTGTATTCGGGCATCCAGTTGCGGAAGGCCTCGATGTCAAGCCGGTCGTTGTGGACGAGGTTGACGAGCACGTGGATTTCCGTCGTGTCATACTGATCTTTGAGACCGCAGGAAACGAAGGTATTGGTGTTCTTGATGCGATAGACAAAGTTCGAGCGGCCCTGAATCATGCCCTGGTTGATCAATTTCTTGAAGGGCTCCTTCTCGCAGACATAGCCGCAGTCGTAGAGGAACTTGTTCCAGAAGCGGGCGTAGATCAGGTGGCCGGTGGCGTGCTCCGTACCGCCGATATAGAGGTCCACATTGCGCCAGTATGCATCCGCCTCGCGGCTGACGAGGGCCTGGTCGTTGTGGGGATCCATGTAACGCAGATAGTAGGCGCTGCTGCCCGCGAAGCCCGGCATCGTGCTCAACTCAAGCGGCCAGCCGTCCACCGTCCAGCCTTTGGCGCGTCCCAGCGGCGGTTCGCCGGTTTCCGTAGGCTTGAACTCGTCGATCTCCGGCAGTTCGAGCGGCAGCGCGTCCACCGGCAGCGGGGTAGGAATCCCCTCCTTGAAGTAGATCGGGAAAGGCTCGCCCCAGTAACGCTGGCGGGAGAAGATGGCATCGCGCAGACGGAAGTTAATCTTCCGGTGGCCCAGACCGTGCGATTCCACGTAGTCGATGGCGGCCGGAATGGCCTCCTTGACGGTCATTCCGTTCAGGAAGCCCGAGTTGCACATGATGCCGTCCTTGGCGTCGAAACTCTCCTGCGAGACGTCGCATCCCTCAATCAGCGGAACAATCGGGAGGTTGAAGGTTTTGGCGAAAGTATAGTCACGGCTGTCGTGGGCAGGCACAGCCATGATGGCGCCGGTACCGTACCCGCTCAGCACATATTCTGAAATCCAGACAGGCACCTCTTTGCCGGTCAGCGGATTGACCGCATACGAGCCGGAAAAGACGCCGGTAGCTTTGCGGGTCTCGGCGATCCGTTCGCGCTCGGTCTTCTTCTTGACCTGGGCGAGGTAATCCTCCACCGCCGCGCGTTGTTCGGGGGTGGTCAGTTTCTCCACCCACTCGCTCTCGGGCGCCAGCACCATGAAGGTGACGCCGAAAATGGTATCGGCGCGGGTGGTGAAGATGGTCATGTCGTAGGTCTCGCGGCCGTTGTTGACCTTGAAGACGATTTCGGCGCCCTGGCTGCGTCCGATCCAGTTGCGCTGCATCTCTTTGAGCGAATCGGTCCATTCGAGCTCCTCGAGGTCGTCCAGCAGGCGCTGGGCATAGGCTGAGACGCGCAGCTGCCACTGTTTCATCTTTTTCTGTTCCACCGGGAAGCCGCCTCGGACCGAGAGGCCCTCCTTGACCTCGTCGTTGGCCAGCACGGTGCCGAGTTTCGGGCACCAGTTGACCGAGGTTTCGCCCTGGTAGGCGATGCGGTACTGCATCAGCAGGTCGGACTGCTCTTTCTCGGAGAGTCCCTCCCAACGGCCCTCAGCCTTGAACTTTTCAATCAGGGTTTCAATCGGTTCCGCCTTGTCGGTCTCGGGGTTGTACCAATGGCCGAACATCTCCAGGAAAGCCCACTGCGTCCATTTGTAGTAGGCCGGATCGCAGGTGCGCACCTCGCGCGACCAGTCGTATGAAAATCCGATCCGGTCCATCTGCTGGCGGTAGCGACGGATGTTCTGCTCCGTGGTAATCGCCGGATGCTGGCCGGTCTGGATGGCATACTGCTCGGCGGGCAGACCGAACGCATCGTAGCCCATCGGGTGCAGCACATTGAATCCCTTCAGGCGCTTGTAGCGGCTGTAGATATCGCTGGCGATATAGCCCAGCGGATGTCCTACGTGCAGCCCTGCCCCGGAGGGGTACGGAAACATATCGAGCACGTAATACTTGGGTTTGGAGGGATCGGTCTCCACGCGAAAGGTCTGGCGGTCGGCCCAATAGGCCTGCCATTTCTTTTCGATTTCCTTGAAGTTGTATTCCATCGGTAGAACTAATTGAATAGACGACAAATTGCAAATGTAGCACTTTTTTGGTTACCTTTGCGGCCCTAAAAAACACTTACTTCCATGCAGGGAATCTGGACCGTCTTGCTGCTCGTGGTTTCGAACGTTTTCATGACGTTCGCCTGGTATGGACAGCTCAAGCTGACGCAGATGAATATCGGCCGTGACTGGCCGCTGATCGTAGTTATCCTGGCCTCCTGGGGCCTGGCATTCTTCGAGTATTGCTTTATGATTCCGGCCAACCGGATGGGCTCCGCCATCAACGGCGGCCCTTTCTCCCTGATGCAGCTCAAGATCATTCAGGAGGTCGTTTCCCTGACGGTTTTCACCCTCATCGTGACCTTCGTCTTCAAGGGCGAGGCCATTCATTGGAACCACATCGCCGCCTTCGCCTGTCTGATTGCGGCGGTCTTCTTCTGTTTTCTGAAGTAAACGGAACTACCTGCCCGCCAGGCGGAATTCCACCGGGAGGACGAGGCGGGTGCGGACGGCCTTGCCCTGAATCTTGCCGGGAATCCATTTCGGAGAGGCAGACACCACGCGGACGGCCTCGGCGTCGAGCTGTTCATCCACGCCGCTGACGACCTCCACATGGCTGACGGAGCCATCCTTTTCGATAATGAATCCCACCGTCACGCGTCCCTGTACGCCATCGGAGAGGGCATCTTCCGGATAGCGGAGGTACTTGTACACCCAGGTCTTGAGGAAGTGGCGCTCATCCGCATGGAAGAACTGCGGGCGGGAATCGCAGTCGGCCGGAGAATAGACCGGCTCCGCCGAGGGGGCAGCGGGCGCATCCTTCTCCAGCAGGGCTGCCGGCGCGCCGGCGAGGGTCAGCAGAAAATGGAACAGGTAGTTGGTCTGCCGCTCCATATTCTTGTAAAGCAGCAGCGAAGGGGTGTCCGCTGCGGTGCGGTATTCCCGCGTCTTGCCGGTGGTGAAGAGGAAAACCGGAATGCCCCGCTCATAGAAGGGCAGATGGTCGGAAGTCTGTACCATCCCCTCGAGCGGAACGGGCCGCACGGCGGGCTGCCGCTCCAGCGTCCGTTCGCGCAGGGATTCCTGCTTGTCGGCGGGCAGCGAACAGAAGAGCGAGAAGGGGTTGCGGTCGTTGCCGCGCCCCAGCATATCCAGGTTGACCATCGCCTTGACAGCGGACATCTCCCCGAAGCTGCGGTTGGCAAAATACCATGCTCCGGCCGTGCCGCATTCTCCAGCCCCGAAGGCCGCGAAAACCACACTGCGGGCAAACATCCAGTCGTTTGCAGCCACCAGCCGGGCCAGTTCTATAAGGGTGGCCACCCCCGAGGCATTGTCGTCCGCCCCCGGATAGAGGCGCTTCTGCGGGCGTCCGTCGACCGTTACCGTCACGGTGCCCAGGGCGTCGAGGTGCGCGCCCACGACGATGTATTCATCCCGCAGGCGGCGGTCATAGCCCTCAACGATGCCGACGATATTGCACGAATGGAGCCCGCCCGTGGAATCGGCGATGGAGAAATCCTGCCCCGTCTCGTCGCAAAGCATCTGGAGGCCGGCCTCACGCAGGGCCCGGTACACGTAATCGGCTGCCAGCGCTTCCCCCGGGCTGCCTGCGGCGCGGCCCTGAAGTTCCTCGGCGCAGAGATAATTCACGTGGCGCCGCAACGCGGGCTCCACGTTAAAATTTTGTGCAGCGACCAGGGCCGCTGCACAAAACAGAATCAGAAGGGAAAGTGCTGTTTTCCGAATCATTTACTTCTTGTAGAAAGGCATCTTCACGACCTTGGCCTTCAGCAGACGGCCGCGGACGTCGATGTAGATTTCTGAATCCACTTTGTTGAAGGGAACATCTACATAACCCATGCCAATCGCCTTCTTGACGGTCGGGCCCATGGTGCCGGAGGTTACGTGGCCGATCTGTTTGCCTTCCGCGTCGCAGATGGGCATTTCATGACGGGCAATCCCCTTGTCAACCAGTTCGAAGCCGACCAGTTTGCGCTTCACGCCTTCCGCCTTCTGGGCTGCGAGGAATTCGCTGTCCACGAAGGGGCCTTTCACGTCGTTGAACTTGGTGATCCAGCCCAGGCCTGCCTCGATCGGGGAGGTCGTATCGTCGATATCGTTGCCATAGAGGCAGAAACCCATCTCCAGGCGGAGGGTGTCACGGGCGCCGAGGCCAATCGGCTTGATGCCGTAGGGCGCACCTGCCTCGAAGACGGCCTTCCAAAGCTTGTCGCCGGCTGCGTTGGGCGCATAGACCTCGCATCCGCCGCTGCCGGTGTAACCGGTGGTGGAAAGGATCACGTCCGGAATGCCGGCCACCTCAAGTTGCTTGAAGGTGTAGTATTCCATATCGAGGATGTTCTCCTTGCAGAGCTTCTGCATCACTTCCATAGCCTTCGGGCCCTGGACGGCGAGCTGGCAGGTTTCGTCGGAGAGGTTGCGGAGATCCTTGCCGACCTCGAGGCCGAACTTCGGTGCGTAGGCGCAGAGGTGGTTCCAGTCCTTCTCGATGTTGGCTGCATTGACGGCGAGGAGATACTTCTCCGTGTTGAAGCAGTAAACGATGAAGTCGTCGACGATACCGCCCTTGCCGTTGGGGAAGCAGGTGTATTGCGCCTTGCCCGGGAAGAGGGCTGCCACATCGTTGGTCGAGACATACTGGAGGAAAGCCAGCGCCTTGGGGCCGGTCACCCAGATTTCGCCCATGTGCGACACGTCGAAGACGCCGACGCCCTCGCGGACGGTTGCGTGCTCTTCGTTGATGCCGGTGTACTGGATCGGCATGTTATACCCTGCAAAGGGAGCCATCTTGGCGCCGAGGGCGATGTGTTTCTCTGTAAAAACGGTATTTTTCATGGATTGGTTGTTTGATGTGATTTCTATTTGTGGCGTGCCCAGGCGGTGTCGTAGATCCAGGAATCGGAAGGTACACTACCGCTGGCAATCATCTCGCGGAGCTTGGTGCGGGCGTCGGCGTAATTGTCGGTCGTGAGGACCGCCACGCCGGTAAATCCGCTTTTGAACGGAATGATGAGAACCGCCTCTCCTCGCTTTTCCATCCGGCGCTTCATGGCGCGGACATTATAGTCTTTGACATAGGATCCCACCATCACGCTGTAGCGCAGAAGACCGGTGGCCGGTGCAAAGGAACTGCTTTGGGCCGGTTTGGGCGCGGGCTTTTCCGGAGCGGCCGCCTGCGGGGCGGCAACGGCCACCGTATCGGCAGCAGCCTCTTCCACGCGGGCGAGGGAATCCCGCTCGGCCTTCCGCTGGGCTTCGGCCTCAACCTTCAGCCGTTCCAGATCCCGGGAGGTAGGTTTACCCATCATCGAGCGAATCCGGTCACAGCCGGAAAGGAGCATTGCGGCTGCCAGAATCAGGGTGCAGATGCGAATCAGTTTCATACAATGAAGATTTCGGACAAAGGTAGCATAAAAAGTAGAAAAAGCGTATCTTTACCGAAAAATAGAACGTGTATGGCCATCAACTTCAAAGTCTTTCGGGAGAAGCTCGCGGACCGGCTGAATATCAGTAACTATATTGATATGCAGGCGGCTTCGGAGAACATCCGGAGCAGCATTTATTTCCGGGGGCCGAACGTCTGGATTCTCGGAACCGCCATCATCATCGCGTCGGTGGGATTGAACGTCAATTCGATTCCGGTTATCATCGGCGCCATGCTCATCTCCCCGCTGATGGGGCCGATCATCGGATTCGGCCTCGGCCTGGGCACCAATGACACGGGCCTGATCCGCGAAGCGCTGAAGAACCTCCTGGTGATGGTCCTGATCAGTATCGGCGCCTCCGGTCTCTACTTCCTGATCTCCCCGCTGGCCATGGAGAACCCCACCGAGCTGCTGGCCCGTACCAACCCGACCCTGTATGACGTGCTGATTGCCCTCTTCGGCGGTCTGGCCGGAATTATCGAGACCTCCCGCAAGGAGAAAGGCACGGTCATCTCCGGCGTAGCCATCGCCACCGCCCTGATGCCGCCTCTCTGCACCGTGGGCTACGGTCTGGCCACCTTCAACATGCACTATCTCTTCGGTGCGCTTTACCTCTTCTTCATCAACAGCGTCTTCATTGCGCTGGCCACCTTCCTCGCCGTCAAGTGGCTGGGATTTCCCGTCGTGCAGTATGCCGATGCCGCCAAGGCCCGCAAGACCCGCCGCCGCATTATCATCGGCCTGATCATCATCATTATCCCGAGTGTCTTCTCCGCCATCCAGGTGATCGGGGAGAACAACTTCAACCAGAGCGCCAAAGCCTTCCTGCGGGAGAACAAGACCCTCGACCGGACCTACATCTACGATTCGCACATTGATTTTGTCAGGCACAAGGGCATCCTTACCATCCAAATGGCAGGAGCCGCGCTATCGGCCAACGACCGCGAACTGCTCTACCGCTCCGCCGAGAGCCATGGAATCGACCGCGACCGGCTCATCATCAAAGAGACGGGGCTCGCCCGCACCGATCTCTCCGAGAACGAATTGATCCAGAGCATCTTCGACCGGAACGACCAGGAAACGCAGCGGCGCGACCAGGAAATCACCAAGCTTCAGGAACAGCTCAAGGCCGAACAGGCCAAGGAGTTGCCCGTCACCCAGATTGCGCGCGAGCTGCAGTCGCAGTATCCGGACATCACGGCCCTCAGCATGGGTCGTGGCAGCCGGTTCGACCTCTCCTCGCAGGAGAGCAGCGACCTGGTCATCGTGGTCATCAGCAGTACGACTCCGCTGGATGCAGCCACCACCGAGCGCATCCGCAATTGGCTGGGCACCCGTGTAGGAACTGAAAACATTCGCATTTTTAATGAATAAAAAGATTGTTCTTCAAGAGGTTGACCCTGTCGATATCTATGGGGTCCATAACAAGCTCTTTGACCTTTTCGCCAGCCACTTTCCCAAGGTAAAAGCCGTGGCACGCGGCTCCGAAATCACCCTCGTGGGCGCGCAGGCCGACCTGGACGATTTCGAAGTCCGCTTTGATACCCTGTGCCGCCTCAAGGCCACGAAACCAGCCCTGACCGAATACGACGTGGAGTCGCTCTTCGAAGGCGACAGCGCCCCGCGCAACCCCGAGGTAGGCCGGGTGGACCTGAGCGAAGGAAACGAACACATCATCGTTTACAGCAACGAAGGTCGCGCCATCCGGGCCCGGACCAAAAACCAGAAGAAACTGGTCCGCGAGTACTACAGGAACGACCTGCTCTTTGCCGTGGGCCCCGCCGGTACCGGCAAGACCTACACGGCGATCGCCCTCGCCGTCCGCGCCCTCAAGAACCGGGAGGTCAAGCGCCTGATCCTGACCCGTCCGGCCGTGGAAGCCGGAGAACGGCTCGGTTTCCTGCCGGGCGACCTGAAGGACAAACTGGATCCCTACCTCCAGCCGCTCTACGATGCCCTCCAGGATATGATTCCGGGCAAAAAACTGCAGAGTTTCATGGAAGACGGTGTGATCCAGATCGCTCCGCTGGCCTACATGCGCGGCCGCACGCTCGACCACGCCTTCGTGATTCTCGACGAGGCGCAGAACACCTCGCTGAACCAGCTGAAGATGTTCCTCACCCGCATGGGCGCCGATTCCAAGTTCATCGTCACCGGTGACATGACGCAGATCGACCTCCCCCACCGGGAGGATTCCGGCCTGGAACGGAGCATCGAGCTCGTGGGCGGCATCAAGGGGATCAGTGTCGTGGAATTCGGCAAAGAAGACATCGTCCGCCACCCGCTGGTGACGAAGATCGTGGATGCTTTCGAGAAGGCTTGACGGCTAGAGTGCCCGGACGCAGCGGAGGGAGGCGGCGAAGTCGGTTTTGCTTGTAGAAGCAAACGGGAAGGTGCCGAGGTCCGCATAAATGTAGCGGTAGTAGGCGCGGTCTGCGTCTTTTTCCGTAGCACACCAGAAAAAGGCATAACTGCCGAATCCCGTGAAGTTGGCGTGGTCCATCGTGGCGCCGCCGGCGGGAACGGCATTCCATCCGGTGGCATTGCTGTGTTCATTGTACGGAGAATAGGGCCACATCCGCTCGCCGATGAAATAGGCCGGAGCCGAGAGTTTGTCGCCCAGCGTCGCCCAGGTATCGTTGAAGGTCGAAGCCGTGCCGAGAACGGCCGTTGCCAGGTCCTCGAAGTCCTCCTTGGTAGGAACCTTCCAGCCCGGAGGGCAGGCGCCCTGCGGACCGCCGGCGAGGCCGCTGCCGGAGGCATTGCCGGTAGCTTCTTTCCAGGTATAGAAGCGGCCGAAGAGAGGGGCCGTCACCGGCGAGTCGCGATAGACATCCCCCGCACCGTCCCAGCAAAGATTCCGGGCGAACCATTCGAGCCCGCCGAGTTTGACGGTCGGATAGATCTCGCCGTCACGCGGATCCGTGAACGAGGTGGTGGAAGGCTTGAGCCCCGTCAGGGCGGCGCCGCCCACCGTGTCAATCGTATGGAAAGAAACCGACTTGGACTGCTGGTAGAATCCCTCCGCCTGCGCGACGGCCGTGATACCGAAGACGCCGATGCTGTCCGGCACCCGGAACGAGACGGTGCGCGAGACGACTGTATCTGCAAAGATACTGGAAGCCACCCACTTGTAGGTAACCTCCGCAGGATAGGTAATGCCGGAGAGCGAGACCGTGACCAGCGAATTCTTCTGCAGATAAGCCGGGAACGGGAACTGGATCGATCCTTCCAGCGAAGGCTTTACGTCGCTTTCTTCGTCATCCTTGCAGCCGCTTACGAGGGCGGTAGCCAGGAGCAGGACGGTCAGGAGCGTATATCGGAACGGTCTTTTCATCGGACGGGGTTCAAACAGTCTGCAAATATGCATAATTTTTGGGCGTTTGCCAAGTATTATGCTACTTTTGTGCCACGATGAAGCGATTTCTCCTCTTTCTCCTGCTATTGACCGCCTTCCTGCCGACCGGGTGCGACGCCCCGCGTGCGCGCTACCTCCGGATGGAGGGATTTGCGCAGGGCGGCTCCTGGCACATCATCTGTTCGCTGCCCCGCGGCATGCGTCCTGAAACCGTTCAGACTGAGATCGATTCCGTGCTGCTGGAAATAGACCGCTCCCTCTCGGGCTACAACCGAGGCTCGCTGCTGAGCCGGCTGAATGCGGGCGAGGACCTTCCGCTGGACGACCATTTCCTGGTCAACTTCCGCCTTTCCGAGGAACTCTGGCGCGAGAGCGGCGGGGCGTTCGACCCTTCGGCCGCCCCCCTCTTTGACCTCTGGGGATTCGGTTTCACCGACGGAAGCGCCATCCCCTCCCGCGCGCAGATCGATTCCGTCCGTGCGTTCATCGGAATGGACAAATTCCGGATCGATTCCCTCCCTGACGGAAGCCTCCATCTGCGCAAGGCGGACCCGCGCTGCCGCCTCAACTTCAACGCCATCGCCCAGGGATACTCCTGCGACCGGATCGGGCAGTTGCTTGAGGCAGCCGGCAGCGGCAACTACCTGGTGGAAGTGGGACGCGAGATTCTTTGCAAGGGGCTGAGCGCCCGGGGCGACAAGTGGACGATCGGCGTAGAGACACCCGATCGGAACGCGCATGACAGCGAAGCGGTGCTGCCGCTGCAGGATACGCTGCACGTCACGGACTGTGCGGTGGTCACCTCCGGCGACTACCGGAAATTCTACGAAAAAGAGGGCAAGCGCTATGCGCACACGATTGATCCGCGGACCGGAGAGCCGGTCACCCACGGCCTGCTGAGCGCCACCGTCATCGTTCCGGCCGAGTCGGATACCGGCCGCGTGGCTTGGCCCTGCGCCCGTGCGGATGCACGCGCCACCTGGTCCATGGTTATCGGCCGCTGTTCTCCATCAGGAACGTCTTCATGAAGGCGTTGATGTCGCCGTCGAGCACCGCCTGCGTGTCGGTGGTCTCGTAACCCGTGCGCAGGTCTTTCACCATTTTGTAGGGATGCAGCACGTAGGAACGGATCTGCGAGCCCCACTCGATGCGTTTCTTCTGTCCTTCGAGTTCCGCCTGCTTCTCCTGGCGCTTCTTGAGTTCCAGGTCGTAGAGGTGTGACTTCAGAATGCGCAGCGCGTTCTGGCGGTTGTCCAGCTGGGAACGGGTCTCGGTGTTTTCCACCACGATGCCCGTGGGAATATGGCGCACGCGGACGCCGGTCTCCACCTTGTTGACGTTCTGGCCGCCCGCACCGCTGGAACGGTAGGTATCCCACTCCAGATCGGAGGGGTTGATTTCGATTTCAATCGTATCGTCCACCAGCGGATAGACAAAAACCGAGGAGAAGGTGGTCTGCCGCTTGCCCTGCGCATTGAAGGGCGAGATGCGCACCAGCCGGTGCACGCCGTTCTCGGCCTTGAGGTAGCCGAAGGCATACTCCCCTTCAAATTCCAGCGTACAGGATTTGATGCCCGCCTCATCGCCGTCCAGCACATCCGAGACGTGGACCTTGTAGCCGTTGCGCTCGCCCCAGCGGGTGTACATGCGCATGAGCATCGCCGACCAGTCGTTGGCCTCCGTGCCGCCGGCGCCGGAGTTGATCTTGAGGATGGCGCCGAGGTTGTCGCCCTCTTCGCTGAGCATGTTGCGGATTTCCAGATCGGAGATGGCACCCTCCAGCTTCGCGGCCGCCGCATCGATATCGTCCGAGGCGTCCTCCCCGAAATCCATCAGGGTCTCCAGGTCCTCATAGAGGGTATCCAGGCGGTCGCACCCCTCCACCCAATAACGCACGGCGGCCGTCTCCTTCAGATAGGCCTCCGCCGCCTTGGCGTCGTTCCAGAAATCGGGCGCTGCGGCGCGCTCCGTCCGCTTTTTCAGTTCTTCCCGTTTCGCAGGGAGGTCAAAGACACCTCCCCAACGTCTCGATCCGCTGTTTATAGTCTTTAAGTTGTTCTGATACGATCATAGATCCGTTTGATTTGTGCGTAATCATACCCCCGGCCCAGGCCGAAGCGAAGCAGCTTTCCGAAGCGGACCGCCTCGTCGGTTTCCCCGCGCAATGATTTCAGTTTGGCGCGCAGGAGCGTGTCCAGTCGCTTTTCGGCCGCCGGGGCGTCGATCTCCCCAAGCGCCGCCGCGATGGTCTCCGCCGGAATGCCCTTCGCCTGCAAAGCTACTCTAATTTTGAGACTTCCCCAACCCTGCAGCGAACTTTTGTCCCGCGCAAAAGCGGTGGCGTAGCGCAATTCGTCGATATAGCGCTCCCGGCAGAGGGTTTCCACGATTCCGGGGGCATCCTCCGCCTCCAGCCGCGCCAGTTTGGCGAGAATCTCCTTGCGGCAATACTCGCGGCGGCTGCAGAGCGCCATCATCCGGTCCAGGGCTTTTGCGCGTTCCATCGGTGCATCAGAAGGAATAGCCGAGCGCCACATAGAACTGCGGCGCACCGGTATAGTTGGACCAGCGCAGCGAGGCCTCGACGGGGCCGAGCGCCGTGGCGCGCAGATAACCGAGCTGCAAGCCCCAGGTAACGCCGCCGGCGAAAGACGCCCCGAGGGTGGATCCGGAGACGGCCGCCAGGGCCGAGAGGGTGGCATAGTTGGGCCCTGAGAAGTTGTAGCGCGTCTCGAGGGAGGCTGTGGTCAGGAACTTATCGAAAGGATGGGCGAAACTGAAGCCCGCAAAGGGAATCTGCTGGTCCATATAACGTCCGCGGAGCGATCCGCCCATCAGGTTCATGTAGGCCAGCGGCACCTGCTTGCCCAGCGTAGAGCGGTGCCAGATTTCCGGCAGGAAGGTCAGGCGGGGCCACGGGGTCAGGGCTGCCGCCAGATGCAGGTCGCCCACCGCAAATCCGTTCGCTGCCTTGCTGCCCAGATACTGGTGCCATCCGGCATCGGCCAGCCAGCCGCGTGTGGGGAAATACTCGTCGTCGCGGTTGTCGAAACTGGCCTTTCCGTAGAGCCCGGCAAAGAGGGTCCGGTGCAGGTCGGTGTCATAGGAGGCAAAGACCGTCAGTGATTTGGGATCGAAGGAGTGATAGCCGAAAACCGAGAATTCCAGACCGCCCTCCATGTAGATTTGCCGGAAGTTCTGCGAAGCGGCGTTCACCCGGAAGCGATGGCCGGAGAAGGTCAGGTTGTAATCCGAATTGGGATTGAGAAGATTCAGTCCGGAGTAGCGGAAATCGTATTCCGCGTTGATTTCGATATGGGAAGGCAGCGCGTAGGTGTAGCGCAGCGTGGCCCGCGGATTGACGGAGAGGCGGCCGGTCAGGGAGAGCGAAGAACCGGCCAGCGTATTGCGGTTGATCGAGACGTTCATCTGGATGGCGGAGACCTCCTCGGCATCCACGCGGAATCCGATGCCGAAGACCGAGTTGAGCTCCGGCGTGAAGAAGATATCCATGTCGTAGGGCTGCTCATGTCCCCTGAGGGTATAGGTCACCGACTTGAAGAAGCCTGTCTCGTAGAAGCGATTGATGGCGCGGGTAATCTCCGAACCGTGGATCCGGGCACCGGATTGGATGGGACTCCGGCGGAAGAGGAACTTCTCCGCCTCAGGGGTCAGGCCGTGGATCCGTACCTCGCCCAGGCTCACGCTGTCGCGGTCCAGGTGGAGCGCCTTGTCATACTTGCGGCCGCGGAAATCCGGGCCCACCAGGTTCTCCTCCCGGTCCTCCGCACAGCGATCCAGATACGCGCGCAACTTCTTGATGTCATCAATTTTGAGCATCGCCGCGTCATAGCCGTTGTTGATCAGCGTGCGGATGCTCTCGTGGTCGAAACTCAGGGTGCCGAATCCTTCGGTGTCGGGGTGGATGAAGATGTCGGTATCGTTGATGGCGGCGCTGTCCTTCTGGTGCGTGTACATATTGTACAGACTGCCGATCATCTGGCCGATGCTGTTGACCTCGCTGTCCTCCATTCCCACATCGGAGCCGAACTTGACGCCGATGACGATATCAGCGCCCATTTCGCGCGCGATGTCCACAGGATAGTTGTTGCGCGCGCCGCCGTCCACCAGCACGCGGCCGTTGGTCCGCACCGGCGAGAAATAACCCGGGATGGCCATCGAAGAGCGGAGGGCATCCACGAAGTGGCCGCTGTGCCAGACAACCTCCTCATGCTTGACCAGGTCCACCGCCACACAGGCAAACGGGATCGGCATCCGGTTGAAATCCAGCGAGTCCAGGTAACCGACCGCGAGCGAAGTGAAGAGATTGTAGATGTTCTGCCCGTCCACCAGCGCCATCGGAATGCGGCTCAGCAGCGAAGGGGCGGCGGGCTGCACCGGCGGCGGCATCGGGCCGATCAGCGAATCGGGCTGGGCATCCTTTGCCTGGCGGCGGATATTGTAGGGGTCCAGCGAAAAGGGCACCTTGAGGACATAGAGACTGTTGTAGCGTTTGTCCGAGAAACTTGAATTCCGACGGGGTGAACGGTCGCTCATGACCACATCCCAATCCTGGATGGAGATCAGCGAGTCGATCTCGTTCGCGGTATAGCCGATAGCATAGAGGCCACCGATGATGGAGCCCATACTGGTTCCGACCACCATGTCCACTGGAATATTATTCTCTTCCAACACTTTAAGCACACCGATATGGGCGGAGCCCAGGGCACCGCCGCCAGCCAGCACAAGGCCGACCTTCGGACGCCGCGGCTGCTCCTGCGCGCGGACGGAAATGCCGCAGCAGAAGAGCGCAAGCGCCACCAGGGAGAGGGTGAAAATCCGTTTCATTTCTTGAGTCCTTTTCCGGCCAGCAGGCCGCAGGCTGCCATGACATCCTCGCCGCGGGAAGCCCTGAGGGTGGTGGTGATCCCTCCGGCGTTCAACCGGGCCTTGAAGGCCTCCATCGCCTCCGGGCGCGCTCCCTTCAGCGGGTAGTCCGGAATGGCGTGGAACCGGATCAGGTTGATGCGGCATTCCAGCCCTTTGAGCAGGCGGATGAGGGCGTCGGCGTGGTGCGGGGTGTCGTTGTGGCCGCCAAAAACGATATATTCAAAACTCACGCGGCGCTGGCCGGTGAAGTCATATTTCCGGATCAGGGCGATGACCTCCGCCAGCGGCCAGCCCTTCTGGACAGGCATCAGCGCGGCGCGCTCGTCGGGGAAAGGATCGTGCAGGCTGACAGCCAGGTGGCAGCGGCTCTCCTCGAGGTATTCCCGCAGGTGCGTCAAATCGCCCACCGTGGAGAGGGTGATGCGCTTGGGGCTCCAGGCAAAGCCCCAGGGGGCCGTGAGAATCTCCAGCACCCGCCGGACCACCGGCCAGTTGTCCAGCGGTTCGCCCATCCCCATGAAGACGGCGTTGGTCAGCTCCGCTGCCTCGTCAATCGAGAGGAACTGCGAAAGGATCTCCGCCGCATCCAGGTTGCCGTGCCAGCCGCCCCGGCCCGTCATGCAGAAGGTGCAGCCCATCTTGCAGCCCACCTGCGAGGAGACGCAGACCGTGGCGCGGTTGCGGGTGCCGTCGTCCTCGTCGTCCGGAATCATCACCGTTTCGATGTATTTTCCAGGAATAGCAGTGGGAAAGAGATACTTGCGGGTGCCGTCCTTCGAGGTTACGCTGCCCTCATAGGCGACACGGCCCACCTCATAGCGTTCCGCCAGCGTGGCGCGGGCCGTCTTGGAGAGATTGGTCATCTCATCGAAGCACGTCGCCCCTTTCTGGTAGAGCCACTGCGCAATCTGCCCGCCCGCAAAAGCAGGCAGTCCGCACGCCGCCGCCACGGCGCGGAGTTCATCGAGGGTTTTACCGAGCAATTTCTCCTTCATGGCAATCTTTTCTGCAAAATTAATACTTATATTTGCAAGACCAACCAATGCGATTTAAACAATTAAAACAACACAGATCATGGCAAATGAAGACAAGCTGAAAGCACTGCAGGCAACGATTGCCAAAATTGAGAAAGATTTCGGGAAGGGAACCATCATGAAGATGGGAGACCAGCCGACTTGGGAAGTATCTACGATCGCATCCGGTTCCATCGGGCTCGATCACGCCCTGGGTATCGGCGGTTATCCGCGCGGAAGGGTGATCGAAATCTACGGCCCGGAATCCAGCGGTAAGACCACCCTGGCCATCCACGCCATCGCGGAAGCCCAGAAACAGGGCGGTATCGCCGCCATCATCGATGCGGAGCACGCATTCGACCGCACCTACGCCGTCAACCTCGGCGTCAATATCGACACCCTGCTCATTTCGCAGCCGGACAACGGCGAGCAGGCCCTGGAAATTGCAGACAACCTCATCCGCAGCGGCGCCGTGGACATCGTGGTGATCGACTCCGTGGCCGCCCTCACCCCCAAGGCCGAGATCGAAGGCGAGATGGGCGACAACAAAGTGGGCCTCCAGGCCCGCCTGATGAGCCAGGCCCTCCGCAAACTCACGGCCAACATCGCCAAGACCAACACCTGCTGCATCTTCATCAACCAGCTGCGCGAGAAGATCGGCATCCTCTTCGGCAACCCGGAGACCACCACCGGCGGCAACGCCCTCAAGTTCTACGCATCCGTGCGTATCGACGTGCGCCGCGTGACCCAGCTCAAAGACGGCGAGGAAGCCCTCGGCAACCGCACCCGCGTCAAGATCGTCAAGAACAAGATGGCGCCGCCTTTCCGCAAGGCGGAATTCGACATCGTCTTCGGCGAGGGTATCTCCCGGATCGGCGAGATCATCGACCTCGGCGTGGAATACGAGATCATCACCAAGAGCGGCTCGTGGTTCAGCTACGGCGACTCCCGCCTGGCGCAGGGCCGCGACGCGGTGAAGGCGCTCCTCAAGGACAACCCGCAGCTGGCTGAAGAGATCGAGGCGAAGATCCGCGAAAAACTCAAGACTGTCAAAGACTGATCCTGAATGGCTAAGATTATCCTGACCGGCGACCGCCCCACCGGACGCCTGCACATCGGACATTACGTCGGCTCCCTGCGCCGCAGGGTGGAACTCCAGAACAGCGGGGAATACGACGAAATCTATATCATGATTGCCGACGCACAGGCGTTGACCGACAATGCGGACAACCCGGAAAAGGTACGGCAGAACATCATCGAGGTCGCGCTCGACTATCTTTCGGCCGGGCTCGACCCCGAGAAGTGCCACATCTTCATCCAGTCGCAGATCAGCGAGCTGACCGAGCTCACCTTCTTCTATAATAACCTCGTGACGGTGCAGCGTCTCCAGCGCAACCCCACCGTCAAGCAGGAGATCAAGCTGCGCGGTTTCTCGGAGACCGACGACGGAAGCGACAACAAGGCCGGCACCCCGGTGGGATTCTTCTGCTACCCCATCAGCCAGGCCGCCGACATCACCGCCTTCAAGGCTACGACGGTTCCCGTCGGGGAAGACCAGGCACCGATGATCGAGCAGACCCGCGAGATCGTCCACAAGTTCAACGCCACCTACGGCGAGGCGCTCGTGATGCCCGACATCCTGCTGCCCGACAACGCCGCCTGCCTGCGCCTGCCCGGCACCGACGGCAAGGCCAAGATGAGCAAGTCGCTCGGCAACTGCATCTACCTCTCCGACTCGGCGGAAGAAGTGGCGGCCAAAGTCCGCGGCATGTACACCGACCCGGGCCACCTCCAGGTAAGCGATCCCGGCCAGGTCGAAGGCAACACCGTCTTCACCTATCTCGACGCCTTCTGCCGTCCGGAGCATTTCGAGCGCTATGCCGACTGCTTCCAGGGCCGCAAGGTCAGTTTCGCGTTCCGCTCGCTCGACGAGATGAAGGCGCAGTACCGCGCCGGTGGCCTGGGCGACGTGATGTGCAAGAACTTCCTGACGGCCATCCTCAATGAAACGCTGGAGCCCATGCGCCAGCGCCGCAAGGCCCTTGAGCAGAACATCCCCTACGTGTACGAGGTGCTCCGCAAGGGTTCCGAAGTGGCGCGCGCCGAGGCGGCCGATACCCTCGCCGCCGTCAAGCGGGCTATGAAAATCAATTATTTCGACCCTGAAATCCTGGACGAACTCGTCCGGGAACAGTCACAGAAGTACACCGATAACCGATAATAAACCCTATACGATGAAAAAGATCCTTTTCTCCCTCATCGCCCTTTGCTGCCTGTTCGGCGTGTCCCAGGCGCAGGTGCGGCCGATTTCCCAGATGTCCTATCCGGAATATTACAAGCTGGAGCATCCCAATGAAATCTCCCTCGGCTACGGCGTGTCCCTGATCGGCGCCTCTTTCAGCAAGATCATCAATTACGCCAGCCTGATCTCCGACCTCGGGGAAGGCGACGTCCAGGTGCGCAACGCCGGTACGCGGGGCTGGATCACGCTCGGCTATACCTATCAGCTCAACCGGGTCATCTCGGTCGGCCTGAATGTCGGCTACTACAATGTCGGCATTACGCTGAAGGATGATACGGGGACGGTGAATTCGTCCGCCGGCCTGGTGCCCATCTTGGCTACGGGCAAGTTCGACTGGTTCCGCAACCAGTCGGATATGTTCGGTATGTATTCCAAGGTCGGCCTTGGCGCCATGGCCTGGGGCGGCAAGCTGCTGGAGGATGACCTCATCAGCCGCACCTACTGGACCCCCGCCTTCCACGTGTCCTTGATCGGCCTGGAAGTGGGTCAGGCCATCAGCGGCTTTATGGAACTGGGCGCCGGCATGGAGGGTATTTTCCAGATCGGCATCCGCGGCCGCTTCTAGCGGTTCAGCTGCGAACCATCCAAGACGACTCCCGCCAGGACTCCTGTGTGGGAGCCGTTTTTTATGGTATGCACGCCATTGACCAGCACGTGCTCGATGCCGGCGGGGAAGGTGTGCGGCTTGGCGTAGGTCGACAGGTCGGCGATGGTGTCCGGATTGAAGACCGTGATGTCGGCGGCATAGCCGGGGATGAGCAGGCCGCGTTCCTTGAGTTTGATGCGCGAGGCCGGCAGGCCGGTGCATTTCCAGATGGCCGTGGCCAGGTCGAGGACCTTGTCTTCCCGGACGAACTTCTCGAAGAAGCGCGGGAAGGTGCCGTAGGAGCGCGGGTGCGGGAGTTCCTGGCCCAGCGGGCCTTCGGGCGAGTAGACGCTGCCGTCGGAGGCGGGCATCGAGAGCCGGTGCGCGTAGATCTTCTTCAGGTTGTCTTCCTTCATGGCGAAGGTGGCCTGGTTGACCGCCAGTTTTTCGGAGATGAGCAGGTAGCGGATCATCTCCCATTCGTCCATGCCGGAAATCTTGCAGCACTCGGCCAGGTTCTTGCCGGCGTAGACCGCGTTGGCCGGGTCGTTGCAGCCGGCCACCACGACCTGCTGCGGGCCGCCGAAGCGCTCGAGGCGGCTGTAGGCGTAGGCCTTGATCTTTTCGCAGGTCGCCGGGTCGTTGAGGCGGGCGTAGATGTCTTCCGACGTGCCGTCGCGCAGCTCGATGGGAATGAATGACGTGAACCCCGTGGAGAAGGCGGTGTAGGGATAGCGGTCGAAGGCGATGTCGATGCCCGCGTTGTGGGCGTCGTCGATCTTCTTGAGCATCCGGTCGATCTTGTCGAAGTTGGCCGGATTCTGGGCCTTGAGGTGGGAGATTTCCAGGCGGGCGCCCGATTCGCGGGCGGCGGCGATGGCCTCGTCCATGGCTTCGAGCACGTGGTCGTCCTCATTGCGCATATGGATGGTGTAGAGGGCGTTGTGCTTTTTGACCACTTTGTTGAGCGCCACCATTTCCTCGGTGTCGCAATAGCAGCCGGGGGCATATTCCAGGCCGTAAGACAGGCCTACGGCGCCCAGCGAGAGCTGGCGGTCGAGCACCTCGCACATTTTCCGCAGATCATCCGCGGTGGCTTTCACGTTGTAGGGACCGACCACGGCTTCGCGCACGTCGCCGTGGCCGACGAGGCTCGCGTAGTTGATGCCGATCTTGTTCTCGGTCAGCCGCTGATAGAAGCCGTCGATGTCACGCCAGGCCGGGCCGCCGTGCCGGGGCCGGTCTTTGCGGCTTTCCCAGGCGTCGTCGCTGTAGACGAAGGGGCAGTAGCCGCAGTTGCCGCCCAGATCGGTGGTGATGCCCTGGAAGATGCGGCTGTCGCCCTTGGGCGCGTCGAACAGGTTCGTATCGGTGTGGGTGTGGATATCGATGAAACCGGGCGAGACGACCAGTCCTTTCGCGTCGATGATGTTGTCGGCACTGGTGCCGAGGTCTTTGCCCAGGGCGGCGATTTTGCCGTCGCGGATCGCGATGTCGCCGGTGATGGGCGCTTTGCCGTCGCCGGCATAGATGACGCCGTTCTTGATGATGGTGTCGAAAGACTGTCGGGTGGTGACTTTGCATCCTGTCAGGGATGTGAAACCGAGGGCCGCCGCGCCGAGGGCGGAAGCCTTGAAGAAGTCTCGTCTGTTCATGGTATGAATGATCTTACGTTTTCTGTCTGGAAGCTCTGCATCTGGCCGTCCTGGTCGAAGACCAGCAGGGCCTCGATGTCGTCGCGCGCGGCCAGCAGTTCGCGGGCGCGCTCCGTGCCGATGACCATCAGCCAGGTGGCATAGGCGTCGGCCGTGGTGGAGTCATCGGCGATGACCGTGGCGCTCAGGAGATTGTGCGTCACGGGGCGGCCGGTCGCGGGGTCGATCGTGTGGGCGTATTTCTGCCCGTCCTCCACGTAGAACTTGCGGTAGTTGCCCGAAGTTACGATACCCTTGCCGCTGACTTCGATGACGGCCTGGAGGTTCTTGCCTTCCTCCATATTGCCGTCTTCGGGCCGGTCCAGGCCGATCCGCCACAAGCCGCCCGAGGCGTTTTTCCCTTTGCAGAGGATCTCGCGCCCGATGTCCACCAGATAGTCGGTGCTGCCGAGCGATTCCAGCAGGCCGGCGACGGTGTCGGCCGAGAAGCCCTGGGCGATGGCGTTGAAATTGAGTTTGATGCGCGGATCCGCCTTCACCAGGTGGACGCCGTCGTCGCGGGTTTCGAGCGTTAACAGGTCCATGCCCACGAAGGCGAGGATCGAGTCGATGGCCGCCTGGGTGACGGTTCCCTTGTTCGCGAAGCCGAAACCCCAGAGGTCGAACAGCGGGGCGGCCGACGGGTCGAAGGCGCCGCCGCTTTCGGCCCAGATCTCTTTGGCGCGGGTGAAGCAATCCACGAACAGGTCGTTGAGGGGCGGGTCTTCCCCGGCGTTGATGCGCGACAGGAGCGAGCCTTTGTTGTAGCCGCTCAGGGTAAAGTCGATCTCGTTGAGCAGGGTATCGATGCGGGCGCGGAGTTCCGTTTCCGACACGCCGCGCAGCGGCGCGCTGATCACGTGGTAGGTGCCGCCCTGGGCGAAGCCCTCGATGCGGACGTACGTCGCAGGGCCGCTGCAACTGACCAGAAGCAGCACGGCGAGCAGCCACGGGCATATGCGCGAATGGTACATTTCTTGCAAATTTACGATTATTTGTGCATCTTTGCAAGTCGTAACCTCAGGAAGATACATGAGTCTGATCCAAAAATTCGGGTGGTTCGCCCTCGCAGTCCTGCTGTTCGCAGGCATCGCATCCTGCAAAGAGGAAGAGGAGGAAACCGTAACTTCAGCATCCATGACCGGCAGCGTGGTGATGGATGTCCCGTATTATGTGCTCAAGGGAGAAACGGTCACGATGGAGGCCTCCGGCATCGAGTACCCCGATGATGCCTACTATAAGTGGCACGTCTCCGGCGTCTATGTCGACAGTCTGGATACCAACCCCATCACGATCCACTTCCCGGACAGTCTCGCTTCCTTCACGGTTTCGGCCGTCGCCTACAGCCCCGGTTACTACATTTCGGTCAACACCCGCCAGGTTACCACGATCGACACCACCTGGAATACCTCTTTTACCGGCCTCCACAAGAGCCGCGAGGTGTTCTGCGACGAGCGTGACGGCCGCGCCTACCACTATGTGACTATCGGCGGCCTCGACTGGTTTACCCAGAATCTCGCCTACGGCGGCATCCGGTACCGCGCTTCCCAAGCGACGGCGCCCTACTTCGGCAACCTTTATTCCTGGGAAATGGCCATGGAAGAGGACGTCTGCCCCGAAGGCTGGCGCGTTCCGACCAACGAAGACTGGGAATCGCTGGCCGCCGCGCTCAATGGCGGCGTGCCGCTGCCCTTCGTCGGCCGCTGGCCGGGCCTGGGCGCGAAAGTTTCGGCCGACGTCTATCTGAACGGAACCCGGATGTGGCCCTATTCGCCCGACAACCTGCATACCAACGACTGCGGCTGGAACGCCATGCCGCTGGGCTACTGCTTCGTGGGTGACCACGACATCGTCGGCCTCAATGAATACGGATGCTGGTGGAGCGCCACCGAAAAGGATGCGACCCACGCGTATTATCGTTATGTCTGGTATGACGATCCCGACTTCCCGATGAGCTATACCGGCAAGTCCGACCTGATGGCCTCCGTCAGGTGCGTTCGAACGCGTCCACAATCTTGGTAACCAGCGGGTGCCGCACAATATCTTCCTTCCCGAATTCCACGATGCTGATCCCCTTGATGTTGCGGACGAGTTCCACGCCGCGCATCAGGCCTGAATCCGATTTGTTGGGCAGGTCGATCTGCGTCGGGTCGCCCGTGACGATGAATTTGGCGTCGCTGCCCATTCGGGTCAGGAACATCTTGAGCTGGCCCAGCGAGGTGTTCTGCGCCTCGTCGAGGATTACGAAAGCCCGGTCGAGCGTCCGGCCGCGCATATAGGCCAGCGGCGCGATCTGGATGATCCCTTCTTCCATGAACGACTGAAGCCGTTTGGCGGGAATCATGTCGCCCAGCGCGTCGTACAGGGGCTGGAGATACGGATCGAGTTTGTCCTTGAGGTCGCCCGGCAGGAAGCCGAGCCGTTCGCCCGCTTCGACGGCGGGGCGGGTGAGGATGATGCGCCGGACCTCCCGGTTCTTGAGGGCGCGCACGGCCAGGGCGATGGCGGTGTAGGTCTTGCCGCTGCCGGCCGGGCCGATGGCGAAGACCAGGTCGTTGCGGGCCGATTCGGCCACCATGCGTTTCTGGTTCGGCGTCCGGGCCTTGATGGGGCGGCCTTCGTTGCTGTAGAGGATCAGCCCGCTGTCGACGGGCGATTCGCTTTCGGCCTCCGCCCTTTCGGCGTGTCCGCTTCCTTCGAAGAGGGAATCCACGTCATATTCGGTCAGCACGTTTTTCGAGCGGCGGAGCCGGCAGAGCGTGTTGATCTTGTCTTCAAAATCGTCGAGCTCGCTTTGCGGGCCCACCAGATAGATCTCGGCGCCGCGGGCGACGGCCTTGATTTTGGGGTAATGGCTGGTGAGCAGGTCAAACAGGCGGTTGTGGATGCCGTAGATGTCGACCGGGTCGATCTCTTCGAGCAGGATGGTTTTTTCCATAGGCGCTTACAGTCCGAATTTATGTTTGAGGTCCGTCCATTCACGGACCATTTTATCGTATTCCGATGGGTCGAGCCAGCGGTCGCGGGTGCCGATCCATTCGAGGATGGGGATGACGGTGTAGTTGGCTTCCAGCATCCGTTTGCGGGAGCACCAGAGGTAGGTGGGAACCAGCTCCGCGACGCGGATCCCGTCTTCGTCGCAGACGAGCGTCATCGACAGGAGCATGCCGATCTGCGAATAGGGGAAAGGCTGGTTCGAGACGAAGTTGCCCAGCGACCAGGCCACGGGCCGTCCGTCCGCCCGGGTCTCCACGGGCTGGACGACGTGGGTATGGGCCCCGACGATGGCATCGGCGCCTTCGCGGAAGAAGAGATCGGCCCATTGCCGCTGTGTCGCATTGGGCGTGAGCTGATACTCTTCACCCCAGTGGGGAAGTGCGATGAGAAATTCCGCGCCGCGCGCCCGTCCCCGGGCGAGGACTTCCCTGATGTGCGCGGAGTCGAGCCGGTTGATGTGGTAGGGCGGCGGGATGGGCAGGCCGTTGGTCCCATAGGTGAAGTTGGCCAGGGCGATGCGGTGGCCGCGGATATTGAGGATCAGCGGGTCGTTTTCGTATTCTTCGCCCGCGGACCGGTAGAAGCCGGTGAACGGGACGCCGAGGCGGGAATAGTTGACATACGTACTGTCGAGCCCGACCCGCCCCCGGTCGCAAAGATGGTTGTTGGCCGTGAGGAAGACCGTGACGTGGCTTCGCTTCGCCTCGTCGGGGAGGGCCGGCGGGGCCGAGAAGAACGGGTAGCCGGAGTAGGGCAGCACACCCACGGGGAACTCCATGTTCGCCACCACGAGGTCGGCTTCCTGGAACCAGGGCTGGACGTATTGGAAATAGGAGCCGTAGTCGTAGTCGGCCGGATTGGCGGGATTGCCGCCGTGCCGCAGCGCGGCCGTGACCTGGGGCCCGTGCGACATGACGTCGCCGACGAAGACGACGCGGACGGTGTCGGGTTGCCGGGCGGCCGCCGGCAACCCGAGGGCCAGCAGCATCAGCAAGAGCAACGTTTTTTTTCGGTTTTTTGACATCCCGTTCGCTTTCAAATGTAAAGATAACCTTTTTTAACGTTTTTTATCGTATCTTTGTTGAATATGAAAAATCATTTCGCCCAAGCGGCCCTCTGGTTTCTGGTTGTCATCCTGCTAGCAGGCCTGACGGCCGGATGCGATTCCGTCCGCGCTTCGCTCGGCAAACCGACCTCCGCCGATCTGGAGGCCCTCCGCCAGCTCCGCGCCGCGCACGAACAGGCCGTCCGCGACTCGATCGCCGCCGCGAAGGCGGAAGTCGCCCGGCTGGAAGCCGAGCGGGCCCAAATCGAAGCGGCCGCCGCCGCGCTCGCCGTCAAGCGGTACTACGCCGTGGCCGGCGCCTTCAAGGAGGATATCGGCGTCCAGCTGTTCGAAGAAAAGCTGAAGGAAAACGGATTCAAGACCCGCACGTTCCAGTTCCGCAGCGGCCTGTCGGTGGTCTGCATCGACGGCAGCGATTCCCTCGAAGTGGTCCGTCGCGACATGGCCGCGCTCAAGAAGCTCCACTTGGCCCCGACCGACCCCTGGATCTACGACACGAAGCAAAAACTACATAAAGAAATATGAAAAACACCGTATTTACCGAGAAGCACATCGCGCTGGGTGCGAAGATGGCTCCGTTTGCCGGCTACAACATGCCGATCCAATACAAGGGAATCAATGAGGAACACGCTTGCGTGCGCGAAGGCGTCGGCGTCTTCGACGTCTCCCATATGGGCGAAATCTGGATCAAGGGCCCCAAGGCCCTGGCTTTCCTGCAGTATGTTTCTTCCAACGACGCTTCCGTCCTCTTCCCGGGCAAGGCCCAGTACACCTGCTTCCCCAACGGCAAGGGCGGCATCGTCGACGACTTCATCGCCTATTGCTTCAGCACCGAGAAATATCTGCTGGCCGTCAACGCCGCCAACATCGAGAAAGACTGGAACCACCTCTGCGCCATCGCGCCGAAGTTCGGCCTTGAAGTGGGCAAAGACCTGGTGAACGCCTCCGACGCCACCTGCCAGCTCGCCATCCAGGGCCCGAAGGCCATGGAGGTCATGCAGCGCATCTGCAAGGAAGACGTGCTCTCGATGGAATACTACACCTTCAAGGAAATGGAAGTCGCCGGCATCCCCGGCGCCATCCTCTCCACCACCGGCTACACCGGCAGCGGCGGATGCGAAGTCTATGTGCCCAACGAATACGGCGACCAGCTCTGGAAAGCCGTCTTCGAGGCCGGCGAGCCTTTCGGCATCCAGCCGATCGGCCTGGGCGCCCGCGACACGCTCCGTCTGGAAATGGGCTTCTGCCTCTACGGCAACGACATCGACGACACCACCTCCCCGCTGGAGGCCGGCCTGGGCTGGATTACCAAATTCAACGACGTCAAGGGCGACTTCATCGACAAGCAGTACCTGCTCGATCAGAAGGCGGCCGGCCTGACGCGCAAGCTCGTGGGCTTCGAGCTCGTGGACCGCGGCATC
>JAEEGH010005240.1_pt1 | contig 32724 bp, 17 predicted proteins | sample 9134181 | NCBI WGS metagenome assembly JAEEGH01 (sample SAMN16246544, study PRJNA631951) | gut metagenome | biome: gut microbiome; feature: rumen; material: DP-attached | host: Bos | place: Iran: Karaj | collected 2018-10
GGGACTTACCGATGCACACAGCTGGCTCGATGAACAGCAAGGCAAGACCGAAGGACTCCTCTTTGACAAGCAATACAAACCGAAGCCCGCATACGATAGCGTCATGGCAAGCCTCAAGGCGCACCCCGCTTCTGAAGTCAAAACGCCGTATCCGGAATCTGTCCTGAACCCGCCCGACACAACCGCAAAGGACACCACGAAGCAGGACACAACGGCAAAAGATACGACTGTTCGCGATACAACCGTCAAGGATACGACCGATGCCATCAAGATGTTCGCAATACCGAACAACATTTCCATACACATTGCAGGCCGCACGTTGTTCGTTATGGGAACCGCCGCCAAGAATGCAAAGATTGACGTGTTCGACATGCAAGGCCGCCCGATATTCAGCGGGAACTGCAAAAACGGAGCCATCGAACTGAAGAACATCGCCGACGGACTATACGTAGTGCGTATCCGCAACAGTTCAGCAAGCCTCGTAACGAGGATTTCCATACGGTAGCTAGGACACATTTTTCTATATTTCGCATCAGTCAGTTCGAAATCCATCCTGACTATAAACAAAACTAGGAGCCAAAATGAATGGCAATAAAAAAAATGCGTTACTCATCCTATCCGGAGGGATGGACAGTGTAACATTGCTCTATGAAAGAGCCGAAGAAATCGCGCTCGCCGTCTCGTTCGATTACGGCAGCAACCACAACCATAAAGAAATACCCTTCGCAAAAAAACATTGCGATGCTTTGGGCATTCCGCACGTCGTGATTCCGCTGAAGTTTATGGCGGAGCACTTCGAATCGTCGCTGCTCTCTGGAGCAGAAGCAATTCCCGAAGGCCATTACGCCGACGAGAACATGAAATCGACCGTGGTGCCGTTCCGCAATGGAATTATGTTGTCTATTGCAGCAGGCCTTGCCGAAAGCAAAGGACTCCAGAAGGTGATGATGGCAAATCACTTCGGCGACCACGATGTTTATCCCGACTGCCGCAAAGAATTTGTCGATAACATGTCGGCGGCAATTTCGGCAGGAACGTACGCGAACATATTCATCGACGCTCCCTATACTTCGATTTCCAAGGCAGACATTGCCCGCAAAGGTGCCGCACTCGGCATTGATTACGCACAAACTTGGTCTTGCTACAAAGGCCTTGAAAAACACTGTGGCAAATGTGGCACTTGCATCGAACGCAAAGAGGCTTTGGCCGCGGCAGGCATCACCGACAACACGGAGTATCTGGCATGAGCAAGTATCGCGTCATCAAGCGGATGGAAATTTCGGGAGCACACCGCCTTTCGCTCCCCTACGAAAGCAAGTGCCGTGGGCTCCATGGCCACAACTGGATTATCACCGTCTTTTGCGAATCCGAGACTCTTGACGAGAACGGCATGGTCGTCGATTTTTCGAAAGTCAAGGAACTCGTGCACGGCAAGCTGGATCACCAGTTCTTGAACGACGTGATCGACATGAATCCAACTGCCGAGAACATGGCCCGCTGGATTTGCGACCGCGTTCCGCACTGCTACAAAGTGCAAATTCAAGAAAGCGAAGGCAACATCGTCGAGTACGAAAAATAAACGAGGCTAAAATGAAAGTCTCCGAAATTTTCGTGAGCATCGAAGGCGAAGGCATCCGCACGGGGCTTGCCGCAGTTTTCGTACGCCTGTTCGGTTGTAACTTACGTTGTTCCTATTGTGATTCGATGTACGCCGTAGAGGGTAACGATTACACGCAAATGAGCGTCGAAGAAGTCGTAGCCGCCATCGAAAAGACGGGGATTCGTCATGTGACATTGACCGGCGGCGAACCCTTGATTCACCCCGGTGCATGGGAACTATTGCAAATCCTGAGCGACAGCGGCTATCAAGTGAACGTTGAAACGAACGGAACTATCGCCTGCGACGGTCTCTACAGCCGCAAAAATCTGTCCAACGTCTTTTATACGATGGACTGGAAAAGCAAAAGCAGCGGCATGACGCATCAAATGAAGATGGAAAACCTTGCAACACTTGACAAACACGACGTGCTCAAATTCGTTGTAGGTTCCGTAGATGATTTGCAAGAAGCGTCTTCGGTAACCGCAGAACTCGCACGTCGATTGCCGCAAAACATGCCGCAAATATTTATTTCACCATTCTTTGGAAAACTTGCAAACGAAAAAATAGTGGAATGGATGCTTTCGGACAAAACAATGCTCCAAAATAACGCCCGTTTCCAAATACAACTTCACAAAGTCATTTGGGATCCAGACCGCCGAGGCGTATAGTTCCGAGATTCTAAAAAAATTTTCTCTAATGTGACCTAGTCACAGTTTTACCGCTACGTAAAATCTAAAATATAGGTGTAAACAAGAAAAAAGAGGTAAAACAATGACTGAATTAAAAATCACAAGTGAAAACTTTGAACGCGAAGTCCTCAATTCCGGCAAGCCCGTCTTAATCGACTTTTGGGCTCCGTGGTGCGGCCCTTGCCGTATGCTTTCGCCCACAATCGCAGAAATCGCGGAGGAATACAAGGACAAAGTAAAAGTCGGTAAGGTAAACGTCGATGAAGAAGGGGAACTTGCAAGCATGTTCCGCGTGTCAAGCATTCCGCTGCTCGTTGTCATGAAAAACGGCAAAGTCGTGAACTCCTCCGTCGGTGTCCGCCCGAAAAGCCAAATCGTCGGAATGTTATAAGCAATCATACCATGCCCGCGTGGTTCGGCAAGCTCACCGACCTTAGCGGGCTTCTCCTTTTTTATGAATCCTATCAGTCGCCTACGGCTCCTTCCAGAATGACACGAAAAAAGTATATTACCTATGAGGAACATTTTTATGAACGCAAATTCAAGTACGCTTTCCATCGCTCAAATTCTTCCACGCATTCCTTTTTGGGCAAATCTTTCGCCAGACGAAAAAGCAATTGTTTCGCAGCGAGCCATAACAAAACGCTTCAACAAGAATCAGCTGGTGAGCAACAACAGCTCCGCATGCCTCGGCGTTATCCTCATTTTAAGCGGAGGCATCCGCGTAAGCCTCATTTCTGACGAAGGACGCGAAGTCACGCTTTACCGTGCCCATGCAAACGAGTTCTGCGTTTCGACAGCCTTTTGCGTCATCCAGCAACTGACATTCGAAGCCATCGCCACTGCCGAAGAAGACACAACCGTGCTAGTCATCCCTTCTTCTGTTTGTGCACGCCTCATGGATTCGAACATTCACGTTCGTGCATTCATCTTTGAAAATTCCACAAAACGTTATTCACAAACCATTTGGGCAATCCAGCAAATGCTTTTCAAGCGATTTGACCAACGCCTTGCCTCATATTTGATTTTGGCCTACGAACAGAACAGAAGCGACGAACTCAAAAAGACGCAAGAAGAAATCGCCCGCGACGTGAATTCCGCCCGCGAGGTCGTAGCCCGCATGCTCAAAGAATTCGCCGCCAAAAATTTTGTCGAAATCAAACGTGGAAAAATCGTACTCAAGAACATCGAAGGGCTGAAAAGATTGGTATAATTTTCTAATTTTGTGCCCGTCCGGCGCATTCCGCGCCATGTTAACTAACCGGAGGCTTAAAAATGGCACTTCAATTCTATAACACTGCATCGCGTAAGAAAGAGATTTTCACACTTCCTGAAGGCGTTCCCGCCGTGCGTATGTACTGTTGTGGCCCGACGGTGTACCATTTCGCCCACATCGGTAACCTCCGCACCTACATTTTCGAAGACTTTTTGGTGCGTACGCTGAACTACTACGGCTACAAGGTGAACCACATCGTGAACATCACCGACGTAGGCCACCTCACGAGCGACGCCGACTCTGGCGACGACAAAATGGAAAAGGGCGCCGCCCGCGAAGGCAAATCCGTTTGGGACATCGCGAAGTTCTACACCGACGCCTTCATGGCCGACTGGCACCGCTTAAACATCCAGGAACCGACCCGCTGGACTCCTGCAACACAGCACATCCAGGAACAGATCGACTTGGTGAAGACGCTCGAAGAAAAGGGTTACACCTACCGCACATCCGACGGCATCTACTTCGACAGCCTCAAGTTCCCGCGCTATGCCGACTTTGCCCGCCTCGACGTGGAAAACCTCCGCAAGGGTAGCCGCATCGACATGGGCGAAAAGCACAACGCGACCGACTTCGCTTTGTGGAAGTTCAGCCCGAAGGACAAGAAGCGCGCCATGGAATGGGACAGCCCGTGGGGCGTTGGCTTCCCCGGCTGGCACATCGAATGCTCCGCCATGGCCATGAAGTATAACGGCCCGACGCTCGACATCCACTGCGGCGGTACGGACCACATCCGCGTACACCACACGAACGAAATTGCACAGAGCGAATGCGCCAACGGCGTTCCGTTCGCACGTTTCTGGATGCACGGCGAATTCCTCCGCACTGCAAGCGAAGAAAAGCTCGAAGACGGCACGACCGAACAGAAGTTCGGCAAGATGAGCAAGTCCAGCGGCGAATTCTTGACGGTCTCGCTTCTCATGGACCGCGGCTTCAACCCGCTCGACTACCGCTTCTTTGCCATCAGCAGCCACTACCGCAACTACCTGAACTTCACTTGGGAAGCCCTCACCGGTGCCAAGGAAGCTTTCAAGAGCTTGCACAAAAAGACGGACCCGCTGATTGGCAAGGCAAACGCAATCACCAGCGAAGCTGCCAAGGCTTTCCAGAACGAATTCAAGGACGCTATCGGTGACGACCTCAACATGCCTCGCGCCCTCGGCATCATGAACACGATGCTCAAGAGCGATATCGACGACGGTGAAAAGGCCGCACTCGTGATGGACTTCGACAAGATCTTTGGTCTCAAACTCGACCAGCCGCGCGAAGAATATGCCAAGAAGGGCGCCAACGACGAAATCGATACCGCCAAGATCGATGCATTGATCGCCGCCCGCAAGGAAGCTCGCGCCAACAAGAACTGGGCCGAAAGCGACCGCATCCGCGATGAACTTGCCGCGATGAATGTTGTCATCAAGGACTCCAAGGAAGGCACGACCTGGAGCGTGAAGGAATAATCATCCGTGTAATGGTTAGTTCCCTGAGCTAGCTTAAAGAACTTAAAAACCACCCGCTATCATTTTGGCGGGTGTTTTTCTCTTTTTACGATAAAGCGGAAATTTGATTAATTTCCGCTTCTGCTGATAGATGCTTTACCAAGCGTGCTTACATTTAACGCCAGAGGGTTGTGTCTTTTTACCATTACCCGAAATAGGCGGCAGCACCTCGATGCTTAATTGATCAATATTTCCACATTTCGGATCACCATCCACAGAGGTATTATACATAAACGTCTTGTCGGAACCATTGACCCTGACAACACACTCATTGTATTCATGGTGGAGAACCGGACATTCACAAACTAATTGTCCAGATCCATTATTGCACTTGACAATATGTGTACCGACATCAAACGTAATATAATCACCATTGTAAGGCAACTCAGCAACATCTGCGTTTTGCTGGCTCTTGAATGCCACCGTGAAATTACATGTTGCAACATTTTCGTTCTTGTCTTGAACCTGCAAACGATATTGCTTCGTCCCAGAACCATTTAAATCGTAGAATACTAAATCGGTACTTACTTCCAAATCCTCGTTGAATATTTTATATGTACATCCGTCGCAATTTCCGACCGTAGGATTCACAACAATTGACTCATTCGGATTCTGATCATGAATAATAGAAGGACATTGTAATTCTATCGGGGATTCAGCTACTTCAGAATAGACGCACTTGCTATCACCGATTTGGGCAGTATAGTAGTATGTACCCGCCTTTCCAGGAACATACGTATAATAGATGGGGTCACTTCCCGAACCAGATACTGAATTTCCATCAACGGTCTTTGTATGTCCAAGTTCATCTACAATTACATCCGTGCTAAACATACATGTATAAGAGATATCATCCGGATTATTCACAACAGCAGTGTACTTACCATTGCTAACGTAACTTTTTTCGCAGTCAAGCGTTGGTTGTATTTTTTCTTTATCTTGAACTGTAAATTTCGAAGAACAGGGAGTATGAGACCAATCACCAATGGAGAATATTACCTTATATTCATAGTTACCGCCAGACAAATCATCATTTGGATATCGGTAAGTACCTAATTCACCCATCTGGATTTGGCCTTCCTTAACAACAGAATCTGTGGCTGTAAGAGTTGACATCACCACCCGATAATTCACTTTAAAATTGTTAAAGCCGACCATCGATTGTCCAAACTTATAACTAAAGGTCGGAGCCGAAGATCCATAAGGAATTGTAGTTTCATTGACACTGCATTGCGTATTGCTACCAGGCCTCGTTCCTTGAATAATACAACTGTCCGATGCATTTTTAGCTTTTATAGTCACAACAAACGAAGGCGTTGCGCTATTCATATCATACCAATAGAAGCCATGATTTTGCTTGTACGTCAAGTACATCGTTTCACTACAGCTCACATCGTTTTCAGGTTCAATGTTCGAATCTGTAGATTTGTAAGAACACTTGACTTCGGGAGGCTGAGGATTCATCTTGATTTCCCATCCCTTCGAATAGTCATAAGTAGCTTCATCAGCACACTTAAGATCAAGTTTATCGGCGCAATGACTGTGAATGTGCAACTTTGAAATGGATATATTGTCTTCGCTTGTAATGAGGATTTTTGAAACTTCTTCTGGATTAAAGCCAGAAATTCCATCCGTAACAGGGATATCAATCGCTCCTGTTTTATTGATTGTTTTTACAGGGCTTTTCATCCCGTTAGTTGATTGCATCTGAACCTTCAAGTCGGTCCCAAGATTTTTTTCAGGTTTCTTGTCGTCAACATCAATATGGAATTTCAATACGGCATTGCGCATATTGGCCTTCCCGTTTGGAATCGGGAATTCCTCAGTCATGTTCGCTGTCAAGTACTGGCTGTTATTATAAACCTCAACGTCCTTGGAACAATTGACAATTTCTCCAACATTGAAATAATTACAGCTATAATAATCTTGTGCGATATCAAGACTTGTCTGGTCTCCGGGGCACACGACCTTTACCGATGCTTCCCATCTTTTTTTATTGTCATAACTGTTGCCATGAGGACCGGTCTCTGTAAAATGGAATGATTCCCCATTAATTTTGGAACCAAGTTCACCTAATTGACCAAGATCTTTAGAATTGGCGCAGTATCCAGAATTATCCGTTGTCGTATTGTCGCAGCCGTTGTAATAAAAATCCATGGCACAGTTCTTTCCGGTGAACCAATCGGAACTACCATTCACTATAGAAACATCCGGAAGAACATCCGTATCTACAGAAACGGGATTTTCTTTAAATTGACATTTGATACTAGGAATCTCGCTACACGCTTCATCCAGCTCAGATGAAATCCAAAGATTCTCATAAATCCTGAATTCAGCATCGGCCAGGCTGAACCCATTATAGACATGCATGTTGGTATTGCACATGAAATCGCCAATATTTATTTCACCGTTCCACGTTTCTTTTTCTTGGCCAACATCTATTTGAGCAGTAACTTTCAATAAATCATTTTCATCAATGATAAGTCTGACTTTGATAAACGTTTTACTATTGATCGAAAGCGGAGCCCCGTCTTTAGCCGTTATAACCTTACAATTTCCTTCTGTTGTATTTTTGATGGACTGCCCTTCAACTTTACAGACTCGGAATTTCAATTCACCGGAATTGCCCGGTTTGTTTGTTCCATAAATGTTAAGGACCAAGTGTTCACTGCCATTACTTCTGAATATCAACCCGGAATTCAAGAAGTCACTCGTGTTGGCATTATCAACAATACCCGTCTGAACAAGCGCATTCATCGTTCCAGACAATCCGACTTTCTTATTCCTTAAAATGACCGAAGGCTTATCTTGCGTATTTGACGCATAAATAGACCCACTTGTACCAAAAGTCGGGCGAGCATAACTAGAGTTTTCTCCAGTACCCTTGTTGTGGTAAGTCATGAGCCATTTCGATTTAGGCTGTTTACCATTTCGCGGTTTACAAGCTTCATCGCCTTCCAAGACAACGGCGCAGGTATCAACGCAATCTTCACCGTCAATACCGCAGAAAGCCATCGTCTTTGTAAAGTCTTCATAATAGCAAAGGTATTCCTTGTTATAAACCGCAGTAACCGTATGCGATCCGGAGAGCGAGAATTCAAGTTCATCGCCAGTGATATGAGAATCGGGACATTCGTTACCTTCACAAGACCAGTAACCAAAATGATCTTTGTCATCGCCAATTTCTTCGTGCGAAATTACAATAGGAGTTCCGGCATAGACACGATATGTACACTCGCCATCGCCATGAGTGCAAGATTCGTTCAATGAGAACTCAGGTTCACGAACATTGACATAGGTATTCCTATCTTGTGCATAAAGTGTTTTAACGGTCAACTCGACTTTTTTACGTTTGAGGGACGCATACAAGTACTCTGATTCGCCCGCCACAGGGTTACTAAGTCTATTCATGTCGCTTGAAGGAATGACAATTTCGCATTCAGGCGGAATTTCATTTGCATAAACGGACGCAAGCGAAATAGGCGAGTTAGTCAAGCACTTCCAAGTGTCATTTGTTCCGAGAACTCGGCAACCGGTACCCGTAGCGGTAACCCATTCATTATCGTAATTTTCACAATTGGGGCGTTCAAGCATATCGTCGTTACAAACAGTGGCGTCAGAAGGATTTTTGTAACAATAGTCCTCAATCGTGCCTCTGTTAATTGTAGTACGGGCTTTAACATAAACGTGATGGATACTTTCGTCTACGTTGGAGCTCAACAAGCAATTCTCTGTAGGTGGGGTAAGAGAGATGTACATATCCCCATCTTCTGAAGATTCGTTTGTAGATATCGTAAATAGTTCCACATTACGTTCGCTGCTGTTCGCTGTGACCTCGACCGAATAATAGCGCTTATTTCCGACACTGCTATACTCAGCAACCCCGGCTTTAGGCGTTATCGTCCAGCCCGTATATGAACCTTCTATAGTAACATAGAATTTGAAATTTCTACTGGATTTACCGACATGTACAGATACCGTTGCAGCATCGTTTAAATTGAGCGCTTGCAGAGCGGGTGGCACAAACTTAACCAACGGAACTTCGCCTATGGTATTGTTGACCACTATATAGAATGGATTGGTACCATCATTTTCCGAATTATAGGAGCATGTATAGGGTCCCGGAACCAACAAATGTTCTTCGTTTCCGTCATAAAGAGCGCCCGTCGTAGGAATAGAACCAGGTCCCCTACAAGTTACCCGACTTGCATTTTTCACCTCAGTCGCGCCATTCAATTTTAAAACGGAATAATAATCTGCCAGCTTTCCTTCCGGATCTTTAGACAAGTAGATTATGCGCGGAAGGACAAGAATAGAGGGGGTAATATTCACCTCATTATCAGGATTCGAAACAGGCTCCATCGTCTTGTATTGAGATTCAAGAGTCACACTTAACTGCGGGGCTACAGAAATGAAATAAGGATCTTTGTCATTGATCAAGTCGCTTGACGATATAGAACTAGACGAGCCCGCTGTCGAAGAAGAACTTACCGCAACACCACCGCAATTCGCAATAGAGGTCGGGCAAATAACCTTGTTTTTATTAAGATCATCAAGAAGTTCTTGATTGAACACCATCGGTTTATTCGTCGTCAATGACGCAACTTTGTTACACGCGTTAACCGTGGGGACATCTATTGCGGCGTAAACCGTTCCCCTTAAAGTATCCGTATTGAACAGGAAACCACCTTTAGGTTCGATAACTCCGGTATAAATGTTCGTTTCCGACGTTCCCACATTCCCGACAGTATAAATAAAATAATTATACGATTTAAAGACGCCTTCTTTATTGACACTTTGTAATTGGAACCCTCCCTGCGATAAATAAAGGAACACAAAGTCTTTTCTGCTTTTTGTCGCAGGAAGCACAACTGAATGAGAAGGGCTATTTGTTAAAATAATTATGAATTTACCACCGTTATCTCCACCATCAAGGTCTTCAGTAAAGTCTTGGCAAAGCTCTTTTGATTCAACTTTTACAACAAGATAACCATTGTAAAGATGATTCTTTTTCTTAGTATTATCCTCTATTGTACTTTTATAGCAGGCATTTAAATCTGCAGGAAAAGAATTGTTCAATTCTGTAATGTTGGCCGCACACCCGCTATCTGCGTACCGTTCAAATTCATTATAGGCAGTCTTTAGGATATCATCGACCTTATATTCAGAATTATCGCACCCAGGCTTTTTTTCCCAAATATCATAACAGACATGATAGACAGAATCGGCACATTCAACTGGACGATCGGCCAGCGATGGAGTCATAAAGTTATCTGGATATTTTGCTTTTGACGTGAACCAAGGAGTCACGTGAAGTACAGGACGATCGCTATTACCTAGAGCAGATTCATCATTTCTGCTGTAAGGCGAAAGCTTAGTAGGGAATCCATCGCCCCAACGATAACTGTGGGGATGAGCATAGCCCCCCACTAGATAATTGCTTCCATTGTAATCGACATCATTATTTGAATTTATTTCGTCAGCATCGTAGAAACAATATTTTCTGGGTGAAGCGGCAACACTTACATAAGGTTTATAAGGCTGAGCTGCAGGTCCCTCTCCACTCCACGCATCCATAAACGATTTGTTATCGCGCATCGTTTTATATTCGTTGGAATGGTGGACATCCCTAACATAAATTTTGGATTCTTCGTCATTACCAAGAATAAGTCTATTATAGCGATCACTAAAATCACCTCCAGGTGCATAAAAAGCTTGATATCCACGAAGACTATGTGTAGCTATATCATCAGCCCAAACGTCTCCATTGACCTGAAAATCTTTCGACACAGCACCATTATGCATTCCGCCAATTTGAATTTGGGAGGCCGTCGAATCAAGACATAAATTTCCTTCGACGGTTACAGGAGCATTTTTCATGTCCGTTTTAAACTGATTTTTCACGGTCAAGTTGCCCGCAATACGAATTTGCATATTATGGTCTTGCTCAACAACGCCATCAAAATAAGCATGGCCATATATGCCATAGTGACCTGAAGTTTTCTTGGTTCCAAATTCACTAGTTTTTCCGTGAACATAGAGGTTTTTCGCATCAATTCCGTTCTTGGCATAAAGATTTCCACCAATACACCCTGTTCCAAGAATATCAATGTTATTACCGGTAAGATTCGCATTACCCGTAATAATGATATTTTTATCAACGGAGACCGGGTTTCCGTACCAGTTTCCGTTAATAAGCATAGATGAGATCTGGACATCGCCGTGGTTTCTGACAGAACCACCAAAGTACGTATAAGTAAAATCAAGAGATTTCACTACTTCCGGCTCTACAGGAGGAGTTACCTGATAAAGTCCAGTAACATTCAAAATCGCCACTTCAGAATGTTTCGAGCTATGGAGAGAATTGCCTTCAGAAAGAATCTTAAACTTAAAAACGCCACTTTCTTCACTTACATCAGTCAGCCATACATTGAAGTCCTGCTTGTCGTTCATACGGGCAACAACGCGGCTATTGAGGGAAATCGGTCCACCACCCAAATAAAATTGACGGACAACGGCGCCGACATCATTTGCATTGTTGGCAATCCACGCTCTAGTGGCCTGAATTCCGGCAATAGCACTTTGACGGGATTCCTGCATTTCCATTCTTGATGCCGAAGAACGGTTCTCGGAAGAAAGCCATTTGAATGTCGCCGTTGCAGCAATCGTCGCAACGAGCATGAGCATCAGGACAGTTATAAGAGAAACACCTTTTTTATTGAACATATTCACCCACACCCTTAATCTCTCGGACCATTGCTGGGAATAGATATTATTGCAGTTTCTTCGCCAGCCTCGTCATTTTTCTTGATTGAAAATTCCATTTTGATGGCTTTCACGTTTTTCTTGTCGCCAATAGCAATATCATCATCTGTGAACTTGTAATTCGAGCTCGGGATCACTTTAAGTTTTAAATTGGAAATTACGACAGATCCAGAAGATGCAATCGGCGAGAAAAACGCAAACGTAAAGCACAAGCAAACATTTTCAAGTATTTTGTTTGTCGTAAAGCGCATCTTGCGGAATCCGGTATCTGTCGGATCGTCACTCGTCGGCGGATAAAATTGAAATTCCGGAAGCGTATCCAGTTCGGAGTTCACCCTAGCCCCATCCTCGACAAATCTAAAGCCTACGGTCATGTGATCCCTTCCAGGACAAAACATACCTGTAGGATTATCATCCATATCGCTAGGTAAAGGCATATTGAACGATATTTCGTATTCAACAAACGGATTCAAATTCACGGATTTGCATTGACTCTGCCAGGAACCCGATTCATCCTCCAAATTTTCGCTAGCCATAAATACTTGATTCGCTTTAATCAAATCCGGATTACTGATAAAATCATCCGATTCAAAATCATAGTTTGCGACAAAACCAGAAAGGGTTTCCGTAGTGTAATCGCTTGAATGCGCCACTTCAAGTCTTTCAAATTTTTCATCGCCATAACGCGAGACCAGCTTAAATTGGTTATCGGCATTATTAGTCGTCGGGAGAACATTCGCCGCGGATTCCATTGTGGAGGGAGTCGCTGCAGTGAACTTGAATTTACTGACAGCATAATCTGTCATGACAACGGAGTCACCAGCAGTCGAACATTCATCATTTCCCGTACCAACGATTGTTCGGCAAAATCTTTTCAGAAAACTATTCTCGTCAACAAGCCACTTTACTTCTTCAACCGCTTCGTAGCTGCCGGAATTGTTGTATCGAATACGACGCATTATAAGCGTATCTTGTTGCGCTTCACCTCCATTCCCTATGTAGTAAGACGAATAATCGTTATTAATAGGGGACATATAGACAGAATCATGTATGACAATATGGCCAGTCGCGGCATCTTTATAGCTCTTCGCACCCAACTGCGCAATGTCCTGCTTAATAATGGAGGCAACGTTCCCTGCCGTCTCAGAAGCTTGCAGCAAGCTTTGCGTGCGAACCCTCATTCTGGAACTGTCGCTGAACGCTTGCCCCGCTATAAGAACTATAACCCCAAGCAGAGCTATATAAACCATAAGCTCCATGAGGGTAAAACCGGATTTTACCTTAATAAAATTCATCTCAATTCCTTAACTCCATAATTTTAAAGACAAAATTAATTTTTAAAAAAACGAAAAAAAAACAAAACATATAGAAATAAGAAAAAAAAACTTGATTCGATGTCGTATTTTCAACATCACAAAAGAGACACATTTTTGTATGAAAATTCAAATTTATTGAATTGTTTTTCGTATCTTCCAAATAAAAATGACAAAAAAAAATTTTATTGACGCATAAAAAAGACGCTCATCTGCATCATCATCGATCAGGTAGCCGAAAGAAATTTTCCCATCATTTAACACCTTTGGCATCCGTGGTTGCAGCTCGAATATGCGAAAATCCGCAAGGAAAACGCAATCTACATTGACAAGACGACTTTATTTACAAGTAGGCTCACGATGGTAGTGTCTATTTTTTTTCGCGACCGCGCAGGTTCGGCAAGTCGTTGCTCATCGACACTATTGCCAAATAAATCTGAACCATATAAGCATGGATAATGCTTACGCGTGTCAATCTGTAGCATCACTGAAGAAGAAATGCGAACGCAGATGAAGCAGGAAATTGAGGAGTTCGCAAAGTCAATTGGGGTGACTTTTGCCCAAGCGTGTGCCTCCCTAAAACAGAAATACGACGGTTATCATTTCGCCAAGAAATCTCCCGATATTTATAATCCGTTCAGTTTGAAGATACCTTATTCAGCGCCCCTCGCCAAGAATGGCACCCCGAAAAAGCTCGTCAAGACTGGTGCGAATTTTGATAAGGAAAAACGCACCCTCGGTGAGTGGAAAATCGTGGAATAAGAACCTAGACTTAATTTCAAAGAAACCCCTATGAAACATCATCAAAAATGAAGTAGTTTCCATTGAAAACGCAACCACATATTTTGGGTACGTTATTAAAGAGCAGATTTTGGGAAAGTAACAGGCAATAAAGATAATTGATTGGTGAATCTTCATTCAATATAACAAAACAGATACAGCGTTGCAACAGTCACTCGCTCAACCTCAGTGTTGTTCTCTTTTGTGCAAATTTCGCTTTTTCCATTTATACGAAAAAACTCCCCCGTGAGGGGAGTTTTTCGTATAGTTAGAATAAGAAAGAATATGCGTAGGCTAGCTTAAATGCAGAAATCATTACAATCAACTACTTTCCACCAATAAGTATCAGTGGCAGTGTTATTTATATTTGTAGCATCTTCTCTCCCATCTTGCAAGGTGTAGCATGTACCACTTGCATGATTGCTCAATCCAGAAGAATAACAATTCTGATTATATCCTCCGGTTCCATTTACAAAAGGAATGCAGGACTTTTTCGTGCAAGTATAATAATGCGCACAGCCTGGTGTGGGTACACCCAAAGTTACGGAACTACCATAATTCGCGCCCGTTGAAGTTATGTAATATCCACCATCAACAGTACTACCAAATCCGTTCGACATGTAACCGCCATATGTACGACCATTTACTACATAACCAGTTCCATTCATATTAGATATTGATGTCGCAAAATAGCAGTTTCCATCAAATCTTAAAGAACCAGAGACTCTTAACTCATCGCACTGACTTTGCGTACAGTAATCTGTACATTTGCAACCACCTCCACTTGCAAACACCACATTAAATGAACATTCCTTAGACTTACCATATTTATCCGTAGCTTTGAATGTGTATTGCTTTGACTTCGTATTCGTAGAAACATCCGAATCCGAGAAGGTAAATGTATTTCCTGCTTTGGTCGGGGTTATCGCATTTATCAAATACGAGCAGCTTTCGCAATTGCTGACATCAACATCTACCGATATCTTTTCCGGTTTCTGACCCGTTATGTCACTAGTCGGACATGTAACCGCCAATTCTTCCAAGAACGTCACTTTGAAAGGACATGTCGCCTTTTTCCCAGTGACATCATTTACGGCTTCTAACGTATAATCCTTTGTGCCAGTCCCGCTTAAATCGTAGAACGTATAAGGCAAATCATTCGAAGGATTATTGCTGCCAACTTTATATGTACATCCGTCTTCGCAGCCTTTCGCTGTCGCTCCTACACTAATCGCATTACTCGGATCTTGACCTGTAATAGAGGCAGGGCATTTAAGCGAAACCTTCGATTCGTAATCAAACTCTCTCAAGCAGTTTTTCTTGTCTCCGCCCACATCAATGGTGATAGCATAGCCGTATTTTCCATCCGCGGGGAGCGTTGGGCTGAACTCTAATTTAGCTCTGTCACTTGCCCCCGTTTCGCCAGTAATTTCGTTTATTACACTTCCGATTTGGTTCGTTACGGCAAAAGTGTAATTATAGCTGATGCCTTCCGGCTTGGGGATATCAACGTGGAACTTTCCATCACTATCAACGCGGCAATCCACAGTACCTGTCGGATTGCTAACGGTAAAACTAGGCTTGCACGGAGTGACATTACCGATTCCAACATTCACAACGTAGGTATATGTACCGACTCTTGTCGGAGTCATATCAGCAGGGACGTTTTGCCATTTTCCCAAATCAGCAGAGCCATTGCCTTCTATGACGGTACCGTCTAAAGTCACCGTATAAGGAACTTTATGAGCACCAGGCTTTTCATCACCGAATTTGAACTTGACACCAGGTGCTTTACTGCCGAAGGGAATACTTGTAGTTCCATTAATAATTTCGCATTCGAGACTAGGATTGGTATTAGGCGGCATCCCTTTAATCTTACAGCTAGAAGAATTGAGAACCTTTCCAGAAGCACTCTTCCTTGTCGCGGTAACAGTAAATTCCGTGGAATCCGTCATAAAGAGCCAGTCAAATTCGTGGCCCTGGCTGTAAGTCATGGGATGCACGCCACTACAAGTCACATCAGTTTCAGGAATGAGATTCGCATCATCCGATGTATAAGAACACGTAACTTCAGCGGGCTGGGGATTGATTTGAATACGCCACCCATTATTAGCCAAATCCAAAGTCGCATTTTCGCATTTGAGGTCCAGTTTCTTGCTACATCTGCTGTGAATACTCAATTTTTCAATGCTAATGCCTTCATCACTTGTAATGATGATTTTCGAAACACGCTGCGGATCAAAACCGATAGTGCTCGTCGTAATCCACTCCATCGATATGTTCGCAACACCTGCGTTACTGATAGTTCTTGCCAAACTCCTTACCCCGTCGGCATCTTCCAATTGGATAGTCAAATTCGCACCAAGAGCCCTGTTACCCAAAGGCCCTACACCTAAACCATGTTCCATTTCTACGTGAACATGAATGTCCGCGCCAAGCATATTCATAGAATCTTCATCACCAGGAACACTGAATATCTCGGCCTCACCTGCACTCAAATATTTAGAATCATCATAAATATCGACATCCTTGGTACAGTAAGACGGGTCACCAACGGTAAATTCCTTGCAACTGTAATAATCCTTGGCAAGATCAAGGCTGCCCGCATCGCCCGGACATACCATCTTGACAGAAGCTTCCTTCGTTCTCTTGCCATCGAAATCAAATCCATGGAGTCCAACCTGGGTAAACTTATACTGTTCGCCATTAATCTTATATCCAATTTCACCAGGACTGCCTAAGCCGACACAGGCTCTGGGCGCGGATTCTTCATCGCACCCATTATAGTAGAACTCTTTAACGCAATTTTTGTCTTCGAACCACGTCGTCGAAAGCGTTACAAAAGGAGTGACATACTCTTCGAGCGCCACCTTCTTGTCGTTAAAGTCGCACGAAACCGTGGGGACTTCCCAGCACACGTCATCCAAAGCAGCCGATGTCCAGCCATTGTCAAACACCTTGAAATCCGGATCCTTCAAACTCAATCCAACATACTTGTGATCAGCGCCGTTACAGCCAAGTTCTCTGACGTTCACTTCGCCTTCCCAAGTTTTGTCGTCAACTTTCGCGGTGACTTTCAACAAGTCATTGTTGTCTATTTCAAGCCTGACCTTGATAAACGTACTGTTCTTTATGGATAACGGCAACACACCTGTTTTAGCAGGAACCAGCTTGCAATCGCCCTCGGTCGCACTGCTGATAGACTGTCCTTCAACTTTGCAAACGCGGAATGTCAGATTGCCAGTCTTTCCAGAAGTACTCGTTCCGTAAATGTTCAAAATCAAATGCTCTTGTCCATTGCTTCGGAAAACAAGACCGGAATTCAGCAAATCTCTTGTATCGGAATTGTTCACAATCCCTGCTTGCACAAGGGAGAACATCGTTCCATTTGAACCCACAATCTTGTTTCTTAAAATGATTGACGGCTTCCCCTGTTTAGTCGTAGCATAGATATAGCCATCTTCAATGTTTGGCTCCTCATACCTGTCAGCATTTCCGTCGTTCTTGTTGGTGAATGTCATGAGCCAGTTGGACATGACCTGCTTGCCATATTTCGGCATACATGCCTGCGAGTCACCAGGCCTTACAGCGCAAGTATCAATACAGTCTATTCCATCTGTACCGCAGAAAGCTATCGTATTTGTAAAGTCTTCATAATAGCACTGGGATTCTTTGCTATATACCGCAGTAACGGTATTCGTTTTGCCGTCATTTTCATCATAGAACGCAAGCTCCAAATCACCACTTGTATTATATTGGGTGCACTGGTCACCGTGGCAATAGCTCCAATATCTAAAATTACCCTCGTCTTCGCCAAACTCATTGTGCGAAAATACGATTGGAACTCCGGCGAGGACTTTATATGTACAAGGCTTATCTTCTCTTGAGCAAGTTTCATTCAAGGAATAGTCGCCTGCCACTTGAACATTGGTGCTACCATCCAAGGCGTTTCGAATATTGACTGTAACCTCAACTTTCTTACGCTTGAGAGAAGCGTACAAGACATGATTTTCACCGCCTTCTGGCGTTGCAATTCTGTTTTTATCGCCAGACGGGATGACAATTTCACATTCCCTACTGGGGACTTCATTTACATTTACAGAAGTAAGCGTAATGGGGCTATTAGTCAAGCATTTCCAGCTGTCGTTTGTTTCAAGCACACTACAGCCAGTACCATTTGCTTTTACCCATTCATTATAATAGGATTCACAATCCGGGCGTGCGCTTTTCTCCTGCAAATCAGCATCACAAGTAACTCCTGACTGATTGCAGTAATCAGAAACAGGATACCTGTTAACGAACGTATAAGCCCTAACCTTGACATGATAAACGTTTTCTGAAATAAGGGAACTTATCTGGCAAAGTTCTGTAGGCGGGGTCAGAGTCAGGTACATGTCTCCGTTATCAGAAGGCCCGTTCGTAGAAATCTTCAATACATTCACATCTTGAGCTTCGGTCACATTGGGCGTTACCTCTACGGTATAGTAAAGCCTGCTACCGCTACTGCTATCACGGCGAGTGACCCCAGCTAGAGGAGTAATTGTCCATCCTGCAATTTCCCTGTCAATCGAAATGTCAAATTTGATTTTTCCACTTGCATTGGACGATTTACCGATATGCACAGAAATAGTAGCCTCGTCATTTATGCCTAAAGTTGTTTCTGTAGGTTCGTTGAACTTAACCACAGCATCATCCACAGAAACATTGCTCACGACAACGTAGAATGGAACCGTACCATAATTGGGTGAAGTGTATTCACACTTGTAATTTCCCACATCCAATGGAGTTCCGTCATACAGTTTCCCTGTAGCGGGAACAGAGCCATTGCAACTGACCCTAGACGGAGTTTTCGTTTCATGCGCTCCATTCAAATTCAAAACGGAGTAATAATCTTGCAGTCTGCCTGTCGGAGTCCTTGAGAGGTAAATGATTCGAGGCATCACGAGAATGGACCCCTCGACAGTGCTCGATTCGGCATTTTCAGCAGGCGCCGATTCCGTCGCCTTGTATTGAGATTCTAATGAGACGTTCAACTGCGGGGCAATCGAAATAAAGTAAGGGTCCTTGCCTCCAATTAAATCGTCTCCAGAAACAGAACTCGAGGATTCAGGACCAGCCGAAGAGGAACTTGTCGCAGCACCACCGCAATTTTCTTCCGTGAAATCTGGGGCCGGGCAAATAACTTGATTTTGGCTAAGGTCATCAAGAAGAGCCTGGTTGAAAACCAATGGTTTGGCATTGTTAATTCGCGATATTTTAGCACATGTTTCAGCAGCAGCATAAATCGAGCCATGAAACTCGGCATTATTGAAAAGGAATCCACCATATGGAGTTATCTCGGGTCCATTCCAAGTAGGAGACGTTGCAGACTCTCCAACATTCGATTTTGTATAAATAAAATAATTATATCTTTGATCATCGATGCCATTAATCGTAACATTTTTACCTGTTCCTTGAGTCAAATAAAGGAAAACAAAGTCATTATCATCTTTTGTCGGAGGTAAATTCAATTCACCATTATAAGGTTTGTTGGTAATGATGATAATAAATTTACCATTCAACTTTTGAATACTACCGGCTTTATCTTTATAATCATTTTTTTGCGAAGCAGTGACTTTAACAACAACATATCCATTATATAGTTTTGCTTCGGGCAAAGTATCATAGCAACTATTCATTTTTGATACAAATTCTTCATCATCCAAAGTTGTTATACCTACGCACTTATTTGCGTAATCTATAAATTTTTCATACGCAGTCACAAGAATATCATCGACTTTGAATTCTGCACCATCACACCCTTCCTTTTTCGTCCAAATTGCATCACAAACTTTTTTGACAGAATCAGCACAATCAACATCTCGGACAAAATCAAACGGCTCCGACGGTTCTCTTTGGAATATATTTTCACTCGAGGCCCTTGAGAAAAACCAAGGAGTCACATGGCAAGACGGATTATCAGAAGCATTGCAATATGGAGAAGTTTTATTTACATTAGCATCACCATATTCATAATTAGTCCCCGCTTTTACAGAAGATGGGTCACTTGGATATACATAGAAATAGTATTTATTATCAGAACTGCTCACATCTACAAAAGCATCGGGAAAAGAAGCGCGCAGTCCTGTATAATTGCTAGAATGGTAAGCATCTGGAATATAAAGTTTTGAACTCGAAGAATCCCCTAAAATAAGTTTCGTATAATTTTCGGAAAAATCACCGGATTTCGCATAAAATGCTCTAGGATGCGTTACATAGACATTCTTTCTTACTGTAAAAGGAACGTTATATGAAGGAGTCCAATTATAAACGAATGCTGGAGCTTTTTGTGATGCGCCCAGCTGAATCTGAGATATAGCAGAATCAACGCAAAGATTCCCATCAACCGTAACAGAAGCACTCCCCGATCCCATGTGAGTTTTAAAAAGGTTCTTAACCGTCAGGTTTCCACCCACGTAGATTTTTTTATCACCATTACTGGAATGCTCAACAATGCCGTCAAAATAAGCATGACGCGAAATACCCATTTTTGAGCTCTCATTCTTTGTTCCAAAATCACGAGAGGTTCCATGAACATAAAGATTTTTCGCCTCTATTCCGTTATCCGCATAAAGGTCACCCCCTATACAACCTGTACCTAATATCTTGATTTCGTCACCGGAAAGTCTCGCCTTACCCGTAATGACAATGTTTCTATCGACCGTATTCGGGTTGCCATGCCAATTTCCATTAATAATCATAGATGAAACTTTAATTTTACCATCATTTCTAACAGTACTGCCAAAATACGAATAATCAAAATCCAAACGTCTTCTCTTTTCCGGTTCAACGGGGGGCGCAACCTGATAAAGCCCGGATACATCTAAAATAGCCACCTCGGTGTGCTTTGAACTTTGGCGGGCTTTGCCTTCGGAAAGGATTTTAAATTTGTACCGACCGTTAGTTTCACTGATACCCGTCAGCCAAACATTGAAATCCTGCCTGTTATTCATGTGAGCAACGACACGATTGTTGAGCAAAATAGGCTGTTTTCCGCCCAAAACATATTGACGCACAAGTGCGCCAACATCGTTTGCGTTGTTGGTCATCCACGCCCTAGTCGCCTGAATGCCCGCAATGGCACTCTGGCGAGATTCCTGAATTTCCATTCTAGATGCAGAAGAACGGTTTTCAGATGTAAGCCACTTAAATGTCGCCGTAGCAGCAATTGTTGCAACGAGCATGAACAGAAGGACTGTTATAAGAGAAACACCTTTTTTATTGAACATGTTACACTCCTTAGTCTCTGGGGCCGTTACTGGGGATGGGGATTATGGCTGTTTCGGCACCGGCTTCGCCGTTTTTCGCAATAGTAAATTCCACCTTAAGAGCTTTCACATTTTTCTTAACCTTCGGAGCACAGCAAGGGCTGTTTGCAGCGCATGCGCCACTAGGAGTGAGGTTACAGGCATCGGCCGCAAACTTGTAATTTGAAGTCGGAACCTTTTTAAGCTTTAAATTGGAAATGTTGATGTTACCAGCAGAGGCGACTGGAGAAAACAAAGCAATCGAAAAACCTAAACAAACATCCTTGATAGTATCGTTTGTCGTGAATCGCATTTTACGAAATCCGGTATCGCCATCATCACCAACCGTCGGCGGATAAAATTGAAAATCATTCAACCCGTCCGGCTTTTTTCCAACATTGGTTGCGCCCGCAAATCTAAAGCCCACAGCCATATGGTCGCGCCCTGGGCAAAACATGCTACTCGGGTCAACTTCTGTAGAGACAACGGGCATGGAAAAAGATATTTCATACTCAATAAAGGGTACAAGATTCACTGAAATACACTGAGCCCTCCACGAATGATTGCTTGCCCCCTCGGGAGCCAGGAACACCTGGTTGGCCTTAATTAAATCAGGGTTGCTAATAGGGCCGGGATTCGATTCGCTCAAGTCATAATTCATGTAAAAACCAGAAAGCTTGACGGATTCTCCGCCATCTAAAGGGTCCACGTTCGTTGGCTCGTAATGATCTTCACCAAAACGGGAAACCAGCTTAAAGTTATTGTTACTCGGGTGTAAAGAATCGGGAAGGACAACCACAAGCGAATCCAAAACGGAAGGTGTACCTGCAGTCAGTCTAAATGCGCTAACGCCATCGGCCATGGCAATGACGCTAGAATCCCCCCAATCCGCGTTATGATCGGAACACCCTGCACGCGAACAAGGGCATTCTTCGACAGATTTCCCACTGATGCCTTTGCATGTTCTGACAAGGACTCTTTCTTCATCAACAAACCACTTCACTTCTTCAACCGCTTCATAAGCCCCGGCAGAATCCCCGTCTGATTTATAGCGCAAACGGCGCATGACAATCGTATCTCCGATATCCTCTCCACGTTTTTTCAAAATCTTGTAAGATGAAGAATCTTTCAGCGAATCTACCGCATTATCGGGGTCTATATACACATCATGTACATGAACCGTGCTGAAATTATCAATCAATGTAGGATTAGTGGGATCAGGCACTTCCTTGGAACTTTTCGCCCCAAGCTGCGCAATGTCCTGCTTGATGATTGTCGCCACATTCCCGGCAGTCTGGTTTGCTTGCAGCATGCTCTGCGTGCGAACTCGCATCTTTGAACTGTCACTAAACGCCTGCCCCGCAATAAGAACAATACCCCCTAAAAGAGCTATATAGACCATAAGCTCCATAAGGGTAAAACCGGATTTCACCTTCTTCTTCTTCATTTCAAAATCCTTAACACCATTTTTCTTCTAAAAATAAATTTTTTTTAAGAAAAAATGAAAAATTTTTTTTTCATATCGATGAAAATCACAAAGAAAAAAACGCAAAAATGTAATTTTAACGCAATATTACAGAAAAAGCTCCCCGACGGGGGAGCTTTAAGCATATATGCCCTTACTAATTTTCGAATTTACACCAGCCTTCGGTTCCGTTTATCCATTCAACACAAACCCGATCAATAAACACAGCTGGATTTGGAGAACAAGGCATCGCAACGCCCAAATCTTGCTTTAAATTGTAATTTGAAGTTTCCCATTGATTCGAACCATAGGTAATTCGAACGCCTCCGCCTCCCGAAGTGACATTGCAGTTCAGCTGCGGATGGCGATTGCAATCGTTATTCCAAACGCCAGACAAGGAGAAGCACGTTCCGCTAGTAACGTTATTTACTTGAGGAGGATATTGTCCATTTGTTATCACCATTTCGGTAACAGACCCGCTACTTGTCGGCGTATCTGACGAGGTGGGCGAAGAAGCAGATGAAGTGGGCAAAGTCGCCTCGCTGCTAGAACTTGTAGCGCCACCACAAGCAGGCGTCCCGCCCGTAATGGAAACCTTTATCCATTGGCAATCCGCATTAGCGCCATTTGGCGGGTTAGAATCGTGGCAGCCTCTTGTTCTCGGAACTTCTATATAGTAGCCGCCATCTACCGTTGTTATACCAGCATCCGCAAGAGCCGTATTGCACGAAGACTGGCCATTGCAATAACCAGGCCGCTTGCCATTGACCCAGATGGTATTCCGCCCATAATTTTCGTTGATTTCTGTTATACTTGTGGCAAAAATACACCGAACAGCATCCGTCGTTCCTTCTACGCCATGAGTTCCAAGGTTATCGCAACCAGAACTACAGGTACAACCGCAAACAGGTGCTGAAGAAAACTCCACACTACAATTTTCGGTTGTCGTTCCGGCGGAATTTGTCAAGGCGACAGCGTAGGTTTCAGTATCCCCATCGTCCTTGCCGCTTTCCGTAAACGAAGGCAGTGCGCCTCCCGTATAACTATCCCCCGTCACTCCTGTACCTGCAATGGTATAGTAGCAGTAACTCCCGCCTTCGTCACAACCTTCCAAATTCTGCGGGATGATGGTCACATTATTCGAACCGACCGTACTTGCTTTCAAATCCGCAGGGCAGCTAAACGTCGGCTTAGGCTTAATGATTTCCAAAGGAGTTGAGCATGATGCGCTAAAATTATTGTCGCAAGTGCAACTGAACGACAGAGTCTTTGTACCGCTGCTACTTGCCGTCTTGACGATTGGGGTTCCCGTATTGACATTCTGCTGCGTCCCGGCATCATAGGTATAGGAACAGCTCCAGCAATTTATGCCAGCAGCGCGGTTCGCCTGGAACGTGTAGCCTTCGCCCTTGTTCACGGAATTCGGGGTCACCGAGCACGTCAGTATCGGGCTTATCGTCAAGTTCCCCGAACATATCGTACTTGCACCCCTTCTCACAGAATATGAATAAGTCCCTGCGGCGATAGGAGCGTTCATCGTATTGTTCCAGCATCCGCCCGTACCGCAGTCAATCGTCTTAGAATCGTTACCCAAAGCCCATGTAAACTGTGTATTGGCTTTTACTCCAGAAACATTCATCGAAAGCAGCTGTCCTTCGTACAAATTGCCGCTAATGCTGCAAGCGCCCGATTCTTCAGTCACGGAAACATTGACATCGCATACCTTTTCGTCATCGACAAAAAGGCTGTAAGTATGATTCCCCTTCTGCAATGTTCCCAAACTTGCCACATTCGTAATCTGGGACCAATTCTTTAAGGTCGAAGACCCTACATTCGCCCCTTCTTTCTTCAAAGTCACATTAAAAGTCTTTTCGACGCTTTCATCGTTGCGGGCCAAGAAATACACATTATCCGAAACAGAAATAGGATCTGCGGTAAAGCCGTACTGGTTTGTAGAAACTCCGCACGTAACGGTAGGCGGAACATCTTCCGCATTTCTCATGACCTTGAAAGTGCCTATGCAGTCTTCAAAAAGCGCGGGGGTCGCCGTACTCTTTACCGTATAGGTGTGTTCGCAGCCCTCGGTGACATTGCAAGTTTCGCTCTGGCCTGCGGCGGAATGGCGGGCAGACGTTTTTTGGACACCTTCGGCCACCTTCGTGCTGCCAGACTTGCCATAGTCGAGATAAACTTCATAGGCGCAGCCTTCGCCCGGGCATCCATTGAAATCGATATTGAACGTCGGGTATCTAGCGCCACTAGCAATGCTTCCGACAACCGAGCAGTTGACTCCAATTTTTCCAATCGGGTCTGGCGAGACGGTGCACTGCTTTGATGCGGTCTGGCCAGAAGTGCCTGTAATCGTCGCGTTGAACACATACGATTTTCCTTGGTAATTATAAACGTCTGCATCAGGAATGCTCAAGAGGGAGATATCGCCATTCCAAACAATGCCATCATCGCCTGTCGCAGCCTTGGTCACGTTCAGACCGGCTCCGCCTTCAACGGTAGCCGTAACACGTTGGCTCGAAATCAAGCTCTTGTTCGTAACTTGAGTCGTCACATTCCAGTTGTTCCCGTCATATTCGGCCCTGCAATAAGTGATGCCGACTGCATTTGCGCAAGAACTCGTAACAGAAGTCACGGTAACGCTTGTCGCGCCATGGTTTTTCAAGACAATCATCTTCACATGTTCAGGGTCAAATCCGCTTGAGCCTGTGGCAAATTCCTGCATAACGTCGAACGAGCCGCTGTTGCCGTTCATCTTGACCGAATGACTTTCGTGATCGACGCTGCCCCAATTTTCGCTTTCACTGACAAGCCAAATTTCAACCTCATTGTAATCCGTATTTTCTAGCGTTATGTGAAGGGTCGCCGCCCTGAGGTTTTGCTTGCTATCAAAAGCAATGGACTCGTCAAGACCGTAGCCTACGCTCCTTGAGCCGCTGAACAAATCCTGGTGATCCGTACATTCAGTAAACTCCCCTGTCCAGAACGCACCGCAATGCGCACGTTCCGCTTCGGCGGACGCAAGCCAGGCAACATCCGAATTGTCCGTGTTCAAACAATTCGCAAGCCAAGCTTTCGCGGTTTTATATTCAGTATCCCCTTCAGTATAACCGTGTGCGCCAGCCCCACTCTTGTCAAACTGGTAGCCGTTCGAACATGTAGCCCCCGATTCATTGAGGAAACCGCAGGAGCTGGAGGCGTCATCTCCGTTATAGTAGTAATAAACCGGAGTACAATCCTTTGAATCGAACCATCCTGAATGGCCCACCCAGGGTTTTACGAGTTCATCGGTCTTGATGACTCCGTCTGTCGCAACTGCGGCAAACGAGCATTTGACCGTCGGATAAGTGTCATGGCATTCCGAATTGTATGTACCGCTCTTCCAGCCTATACCGTAAATTTTGAAGTTCGGGTCGGCGAGGCTAAACCCGACAAATTCATGGGCGGCATCGGCCAAGGTGTTGTTGAAATCGGAAAGATTGAACGAACATCCGTATTCTCTTGGAGAGCCCCCGTAATAATTCCCTACATAGGCACGTACTTCGATAACATTTGTCGCCGTAACGGAAGCCGTCACCATGACCATTTTTGAATTAGAAACTGTTGCAGAATTTCCATTTTCATTCGTCAGAACAAACGACAAGCTTGTCGAGCCTTTCCACAGTTGCGCTTCAAGCTTGCCATCCCTGTTTTCGTACAGATTCAACATGAAATAATCATTGCCGTAAGTATTCGCACGAAGCATGAACCCGGAATTCTTTATATTGACAGCAGAATTGTCATAGCTAGAGGTCGCACGAGGAACATTAATCAGCGCCTTCAACGTACCCACAATGCCCGCATTCACCGTGCTCATGACCACGACCGGTTCGCGAGCGGACTGTTTCTTTTTCTTGATGACCGACTTGTCGATATGGATTTCGCCCCCATCTCCGGTAAGAATCTGCGAATGCACGCCAGATACCAAATGCCACTTGGCTTCTGTATATAATCCAGAAGCATCGACCGCCCCGGCACACACGGACGTGGCATCGTTACCGCATTTGTCTATACAATATTTCGTCTCGGTTCCGCATTCGACACTCGAATTCTTGAATTCGTCAAAGAAGCAATGCTTGTCGGCTTCCCCGAATACGGCAATCAAGTCCGTCCCGCTCTCTGAAAGCGTGAACGAATTGTAGGTTTTGCTGGTAACGGTTTCATCTGTTGTCGGGCAACTTGTTCCCGTACATTTCCAAAAACTGAATTCTTCAGCATTGGAATCATCTTCTAGCGCGACAGTCACCATATCGCCTTTGAATACGGACACAGAACACATCTTGCCCGATGTTTCCGAGTCCGTTACGGCATCGTCATAACGGCACACTTCGCTCCTGTCGCCCGAATTGCTGCTGATAGATACGTTTATTACCGGGTGGTTGTTCGCCCCGACATTGCCCTTGAACCCAACTCTAAACGACCTCATCGGCGCTTTGGCACTTGCGCGCAACATGTACGATTCGTTAGCCTTAACGCCATTTGCCGCAATGGAGTTGCCAGTTTCGGGAATGATTATAACGCAATCGTTTTCGTTACCGGTAGCGGGAGTCAAGGTTACTGCTTGCGTGTTGCCAGCCATAATCACCCATGTGAAATTGTCAACCTTGTTGATAAAGGGCGTCCCCGTCGGCTCGACCCACACTCCAGACACTTCGCAATCCGGCCAGTAAGTCTTGTAACTTGCGGGGCAATCTCCCGAATGGCTGGTACAATAGGTTTCTATTTCGGAGCTTGTCGCCTCCTCGCGATTCAGCTGAGCGCTCGACGTCAAGTAAAGTTCCGTCGAAGACGGCGTTCCGGGAATGTAGCCTTCGCCGGGGAGCAACTGGAATATCAGCGAACCTTCCACGGCATTCAAAGTCCTTACCATAGCTAACGTAGGGGTCGATTCCGCATCGCTTGCGGGCAATAGCAGTTTGCATGTCGTACCTTCACGCGTAACGCTAGCGTCCAAAGAGTTTACATAGGACCACGCTTCATTTTCTTCGTCAGGGCAATAGATTTCCACAGTAACAGGACTTGCATGTGCCGGAACAACAAGCTTGACTTCTTTTATGTCGTCAGGACCCATTTTGAAAGAGTTTGATTCAAATGATATCTGCGGAGTGCTGCGGGTATCGTCCCCAACATGGACCCAGAACGGGATATCGGAATAGCCAGTCGCCGAAGCGGTACAGGTGTAAAGACCTTTACTGAGCGGAGATCCCGATAAATAGAGAGACCCGCTCGTAGGCAACGTTCCCGGCCCTGTACAAGCGACCGCCACATCCGACTTTTTCAAGGTGGCTACACCGGCAGACGCATTGAGCTGTTGCACATTGTAATAGTCTATCAGCGCGCCGTAAGGATCGTTCGGCAAATAGATAATGCGCGGAAGCACGATAAAGGACGGAGTAAGGACGGTCGTGTTTTCGTCACCAGCTTGCGGCAGCGATTCCGAAGTCTTGTTTTGCGATTCCAGCCTCACCCCCAATTGCGGCGCCATGGATATATAGTAGGAATCGAATTTGGCCCCGCCCGCACCTTCTTGGCCCTGCTGGGCGCCACCTTCGCCGGGGTTTGCGGCAGCGACAATGCCCCCACACGACGATTCACTCACGGTGGCTGCACATATGACAGCATTCGCCGACAAGTCATTCATCAAGTCCTCATTGAATATCATGGAACGAGATTGGAAATTGCCAACCTTAGCACAAGTTTTTGCCGTTGCATATATAGAGCCGCTGAACACAGCTTCGTTAAACAGAATCTGTTTAATATTCTTCTCTGTATAGATAAAATAGTTATAGCTACCGAAATTTTCCGCCGGTTGTATAGCGTCACCATCATGCCCCTCTTGCAGATATAAAAAAACATAGGAATCCGACGTGGTCGGAGGCAAGCTCTGCTGCCCCATTTTGTTTGTCACGATGATAATGAACTTTCCTTTCAAAGGTGTTTTCGGGTCCTTTTTTTGACCAGGATCAGCCACTTTCACCACTTGATAGCCGTTATAGAGGTTTGTTTTCGCAAGTTCCGGATTGCTGGAATTTTTCCTATAGCATTCGTTCAATCGGTCGGACATTGTATTTCCCCAAAGATATACATCATCACATCCCTTGTTTGCGTACGTTACAAATTTGGAGTACGCCGTTACAAGAATGTCATCGACTTTGTATTTTGAATGATCGCATCCTTCTTTCTTTTCCCAAACGGAATCACAATGAGTCTTGACGGACTCGGCGCATTCAAAACTACGGCCTGCAGAGAGGTCTCTCGACACGGTTCCCAAAGACTTAAACCAAGGCGATACTCTACATTCAGGACGCCACTTATCAGGCCCAGCCTTGCAATAAGGAGAACCAGTAGGCTTTGAATTTTCGTAATTCAGGTAATGGTTTTTATTGTTTGAATAAAAAGGTTCGTTCGCAACATAATAGCTCGCATAGTATGATTGCGGCCCTAGGCCTCCGCCACTGGTCACAATGAAATCGACATCTTGCCCCGGACCATTGTAATAGTAGAAGTAGTAAGCATCATCTTTCGTCTTTATATGCGGCATTAGGTCTGGATACGGACGGGTCGTTTTATTATCCCATCTCGATTGAGGACCAAATCCCCAAGCTCCGCCAGAAGTTCCCCTATAATAGGTATTCTTTTCGATAAAGGTCCTGTCATTCCTGAGAGTCACGTAATCCGCAATTGGATGAGCGCTTCGGATAAAGACTTTTGATTCCGCTTTATTCCCAAGGACAATCCTGTCATAGCCATCCTGATTATCCTCGTTGTTTGGAACCGCTATAGGGAACAAGGCTTCGGACCAGACGTTTTCACCAACCAAAAAGGTTCTCGGCGGTCTTTTTTTGTCTAGCTGGACTTGAGCGTCCGGGCCTAAACAAAGGTTGCCAGCTACACGGGAATCATGCGCTTCAAGTTTCGTTTTCCATATGCCGTTAATAGTCACGTTTTTTTGGAATTTTTGGTCGCCCGTAGTCGGTGCATTAAGGTTTCCTTCAATATATACGTTTCCCGTAACGTTGGCATTGGTGAGATGAGCGGCATCATTCGATGACGGGAACGTGAACGCGTTCGCATTTCCACCGATATAAAAATCATTGCCAAGCACCCCATTGTTCGCATCAAGGTTGCCACCGACACAAACTGTACCTCCCGCACCGACAGAATTACCCGACATTTTGACATTTCCTGTAACAACAAGATCGTCATCTGTATATACCGGGTTAGATTCCGATTCCAAATTGCCGTTAATCAACATCGAAAAGGCTTTTAGATGTCCAGCCGTTTTTGTAGTACCGCCAAAATAGTTGTACTTGAACGGAATGGCTGCATGGGATTCTTCTTCAAAAAGCCTTACGCGATACAAACCATCTACGTTGAATATGGCAACTTCGTTCCACCTTGTATCGTTTTTGGACTCGCCTGATGAAAGTATTTTCAACTTGGTCGTGCTCTTTTCGGTATTCACCCCGGTAAGCCATACATGGTAATTCTGCCCTGCACGTTGCAATGGGCGTAACCGGGCGTCCAGATTTATCGGCTTGTTTCCGCCATCTATAAACGCCTTCATCAAAGCGCCCACGTCATTTGCATGGAACGTCATCCACATACGGGCATTTTCAATACCGGCGAGAGAACTCTGATGCGCTTCTTGTACTCGCATTCGGCTTTCGCTTGTAAAGCCCATGCTTGAAAGCAACTTGTACGTAGCCGTAGCCGCGATAGTCGCCACAAGCATAAGCAAAAGCACAGTGATTAGAGATACGCCAGACTTTAGACGAGAAGACGCGAAAAAGCGGCACGGATTGTCGCTTACGGATGACGCAAAATTTTTACGATTGAAAAACATAAATCCCCCTCTCAAGTCGTTTTAATCGCGTGGACCATTGCTCGGCACATGAACAACAACTTCAGCGTGCCCTGATTCACCATTGTTTTTGATATCCAATTTCAGCAAGAACGCCTTTACGTTCTGCTTGTCTTTCTTATGCGCTTCGAAATCATATTCTTCAAACGTGTAATTAGCACTTGGAATCTTGCTTACTTTTACCCTTGTAAAAGAGATTTTCCCTTGCGACACCAGCGGAGAATAACAGGCAAACGTAAATGCAAGACAAGCATTTTCCAACGCCACCGGTACTGAAAACCGCATAGAACGAGCACCGCTCCCTTCGCCCTTAAGGCCCAAAGGCGGGAAAAACAGAAAATCGTTCAACTGCACGACACCATCGACCTTGAACATGTCGCCGGTTTCCCGATCCCGCAAGCCTACCGACATATGATCTTCCCCAGGAACGAACAATTTGCTTTTGTCGGTGTTTACCGACGGAGATTGCATTTCAAACGAAATCTCGTATTCGTCGCCCGGCTCAAATGTAAAGTGATTGCCATCTTTACCACACAATGTCTGCCAGGACGTTTCCGAATAAGTCTCGTTACGAACAGCGATAACCTCATTGAACTTCCGTTGATCCTCCGATTTCACCGCTTGCAGCGTCTGGTCGTAATTTTGATAGAAATTCGTTACGGTCTGGATGTTCCCACCCTTATTGACTTCATCTCTTTCGTTATAAACAACCGGCATTTCACGAGAACCGTCGTTTCGAGGCACTAGCCTGAATTCGGTTTCGCCCTCAGAAGGGAAAATCTGGACTTTATCCCCCAGAACACTAGGCTTTGACGGAATCACCTTGAAAGCATTCACTCCGGCAGCCATTTCTACAGTTTTAGGTTCAGTGGCAGCGCTGTCAGCACAAGGATCGTCCTCAGGAAGCGCCGATTTATGTTTTAAGACCTTGCAACTGCGCCATAACGACCCGTTTTCTACAAACCAGGCGACTTGTTCGATACCGGCGTAATGGCCATTTTCATCGTAACGCAGCCGCCGTACGGTAAGGCTGTCGAAACCGTCCTTTGTTATCACAGAAAAAGATGATGAATCTCTGCTGCCTTCACTCGCATTGTCTGGATCCATATAAACATCGGCATAAGCTTCACTAAATCGGCTCCCGTACTCCGCACCGGCACCAGACACCCCCTCTTCCATTGCAGTCTTTGCACCCGTCTGCGCAATGTCAGACTTAAAAAAGATGGCTACGTTTTCTGCAATTTCAGAGGCTTGCAACATGTTTTGCGAACGAACGCGCATTCTGGAACTGTCGCTAAAAGCTTGCCCCGCCAAAAGCACAATCACCCCTAATAGAGCTATATAGACCATTAGCTCCATAAGGGTAAAACCGGATTTACACTCCAGGGTTTCCATCTCCTCTCCTAAATTCCTTAACACAATATTTTTATAGTAAACGCAATAAGGAATCACCAACCTTAGTCCGGTTCAGACCTTAATAGAAAAATTTTAACGCCATTTACTACATAATAAAAATAAGTTATTTAGAACAAAAAATATGTTTTTTATTCAAAAAATCCCTCAAAAATGTTATTTTCATGACATCAAAAGAAACAGGTCCACCGCCGGAAGTCCATTTTCTGAAATTTACATCAAAAATTATTTTTTTTGCTGCCAATATATAGAAATATATCTATATTTAAATACATGAATAAGATTAACTATACCCAAATTGCAAAGCAACTCAAGGTTCTCGCTGAGCCGAAACGCCTTAAAATCATAGATTTACTTTCCAATGCCAACGGAGAGATGTGCGCCACCGAAATTCTAAAGTCATTCCGAGTGTCGCAACCGACGCTTTCGCACGACATGAAGGCTTTGGTCGATGGGAAATTCGTAATAGCCCGCCGCGAAGGGCAAAAAACGTTCTACATGCTCAATCCAGACTCGATTTTCGATATTCAGACGGGTTTAAGCGACATCTGCAACGAGGATTTGTAATTTTTTCAATACTCTCGTCTCTCGTCTCTCGTCTATTTTCTATCTTTACGCGCACTATGAGTGAAGCTATTAACAATGTCAAGCAGGCCTTTGATGCAGAACTTGCACAAACGGACCTCACCAATCAAGAAGCGGTCAACAATCTCCGCGTAAAGTACCTCGGCA
>JAEEGH010005242.1_pt1 | contig 32718 bp, 33 predicted proteins | sample 9134181 | NCBI WGS metagenome assembly JAEEGH01 (sample SAMN16246544, study PRJNA631951) | gut metagenome | biome: gut microbiome; feature: rumen; material: DP-attached | host: Bos | place: Iran: Karaj | collected 2018-10
TGATTTTCTTCAGAAAATCAAGAACCGGACATGGACCAATATTTTCTGAAAGAAAATATTGCTTGGCAAAGCCAAGTTCTTGTGGGCTTTTCCTTAAGTAGCCAACAAGAAGTCATATTTTAGACAAAGTAAGAGCCACTAGTAGGCTTGTAGCAGTAACTAGTGGCTCGTAGCATCTGTATATTATTCAGTAAATAATGGTGTTGAGTAATATCTATCACCTGAGTCAGGAAGAAGAGCTACGATAGTCTTTCCCTTATTCTCTGGCTTCTTAGCGTACTCGATAGCACCGTGAAGTGCAGCACCTGAAGAAATACCAACTGAGATACCTTCCTTCTTTGCAAGAAGCTTAGCAGCCTTAAATGCATCATCAGACTCTGCTACAAATACTTCATCATAAATCTTTGTATTAAGTACATCTGGAACGAAACCAGCACCGATACCCTGAATCTTGTGAGCGCCAGCCTTACCTTCCGAAAGAACTGGAGAATCCTTTGGCTCAAGTGCTACTACCTTAACGTTAGGATTCTGGCTCTTTAAGTACTCGCCAACACCTGTTACAGTACCGCCTGTACCTACACCTGCGATGAAAAGATCAACCTGTCCATCTGTATCCTTCCAGATTTCTGGACCAGTTGTGCTGCGATGAGCAGCTGAGTTTGCAGGATTAACGAACTGACCTGGGATGAAGCTACCTTCGATTTCAGCAGCAAGCTCCTCAGCCTTTGCGATAGCGCCCTTCATACCCTTTGAGCCCTCTGTGAGAACGATTTCTGCACCGTAAGCCTTAAGGATATTTCTACGCTCTACTGACATTGTCTCAGGCATTGTAAGGATAGCTCTGTATCCCTTTGCTGCAGCGATAGCTGCAAGACCGATACCTGTGTTACCTGATGTAGGCTCAATAATAACTGAACCCTCCTTAAGCTGGCCCTTCTGCTCAGCATCCTCGATCATAGCAAGTGCTACTCTGTCCTTTACTGAACCTGCTGGATTGAAGTACTCAAGCTTAACTAAAACCTTTGCCTCAAGGCCAAGTTCCTTCTCAATATTTGTCACCTCTACAAGTGGTGTGTTGCCGATGAGCTCTGATGCGCTCTTGTAAATGTTTGCCATAACATAACCTCCGTGTAAAAAAACTATTTTTAGTATACAACTTAATGTGTTTATCCGCTATTTAAATTAAACGGCCTTTGTATTTGAATTTGAATCTGCACCTACGCTGTTAACACCATCGATGGCAGCAAAGCCCTTTTCAAGGTCCTCGATGATATCATCAATATGCTCTGTACCAATTGAAAGTCTGATTGTAGACTGTGTAATACCCTGATCTAAAAGCTCTTCCTCTGTAAGCTGAGAATGAGTTGTTGTTGCTGGATGAATAACAAGGCTCTTAACGTCTGCTACATTTGCAAGGATTGAGAAAATCTCAAGATTGTCAATAAACTTGTATGCTGCATCCTTGCCGCCCTTGATTTCGAATGTGAAGATACTACCACCATTCTTAGGGAAGTACTTCTTATAAAGCTCGTGATCTGGATGATCCTCAAGTGATGGATGATTTACCTTAGCAACCTTTGGATGATTCTTAAGGAACTCAACAACCTTTGCTGTATTCTCTGCATGTCTGTCGAGACGAAGTGGAAGTGTCTCGATTCCCTGAAGAAGAAGGAATGCATTAAATGGAGAAATTGTAGCTCCTGTATCACGAAGAAGGATTGCTCTGATATATGTTACAAATGCAGCTGGTGCAGTTGCATCTGCAAATGAAATACCATGATAACTTGGATTTGGCTCTGCAATTGCAGGGAACTTTCCGCTCTTCTTCCAATCATATGTACCAGCCTCAACGATAACACCACCAAGTGTTGTTCCGTGACCACCAAAGAACTTTGTTGCTGAGTGAACTACGATGTCTGCACCGTGCTCGATTGGACGTACCCAGTAAGCTGCGCCAAATGTGTTATCAACAACAAGTGGAAGATCATGGCGATGAGCGATTTCTGCAAGTGCATCAATATCAGGAATATCTGAATTAGGATTTCCAAGTGTCTCAATGTAGATTGCCTTTGTGTCTTCCTTGATAGCATCCTCAACTTCCTTAAGGTTGTGAGCATCTACGAATGTAGCTGATACTCCATACTGTGGAAGTGTGTGTGCTAAGAGGTTGTAGCTACCACCGTAGATTGTCTTCTGTGCTACGATGTGTCCGCCGCCTGCAGCAAGTGCCTCGATTGTATATGTGATAGCTGCTGCTCCAGATGCAACTGCAAGTGCTGCTGTACCACCTTCGATTGCTGCAACTCTCTCTTCTAAAACCCCCTGTGTTGAATTAGTAAGTCTTCCGTAAATGTTACCTGCATCTGCAAGTCCAAATCTATCAGCTGCATGCTGTGAATTTCTAAAAACGTATGAAGTTGTCTGGTAAATAGGTACTGCTCTTGCATCAGATGCTGGATCTGGATTTTCCTGTCCTACGTGAAGTGCTAATGTTTCAAATCTATAATTGCTCATAATATTTTCTCCTTTTCAAATCAATCAAATTTTATTTTCTAAATTATTAACTACATCGACTACAGCAACAAAACTGCATTCGTTCTACTCTAAAATTATGTCTGACAAAATCAATTAATAACTGCTTCATTTGTACTGCCTGCCTTTCTTTTTATTTGCTTTTGTTTTATGTTGATGTAATCATAAACGTTATTACCTACTAGGTCAATAGGTTTAATGATAACAAAAAACTATAGCCGGCTATCAATAGAATTTATAACCAGCTATAGTTCTTATAAATCCTTATTTAACAATTATTTTTATAACTACAATGTGTTATTTAGAAAGCTCAACATAAAGTGCTGCATCGGCGCTTTCCATATAAGGTGCTGTCCAGAAAACAAACACAATACCACATGTAATTAAACCTAAGAAAATCCAACCAATAAATGATAAATCAAGTAGAAATGCTTTCCATTTATGGCCATTCATCATCTCACGAGATTTTGTAATAACCTCTGTTGCAGAAAGTTCTGGATTATCCTTTACAATATATGGAACCATTCTGTAAGAATACATCTTAATGATTCCAGGAATTAAAAACAACATTGACCATAGGCACAAGAATATGTCTCTCAATAAAAGAGTGACAAAAACACGTCCATAATCCCCAAAACCTTCGCCGATAATACCTAGCTCAGCCTGACCATCTTCTACATTTTTCTTGAAGAATCTATAGCAGCCAACCTGAAGTGGGTTCTTAATAAAAATCTGGATTAAGAAACCTATTAAAAGAACAATGCCTATTAATCCGGCGAAAAATGCAATAATCGCCCTCAATTCCTCAGCGGATAATCCATAAATAAATGCTGTGGCAACTTCTTTAGGATCATACTCACTTCTGTCCTTTATAGAGTAAGTTGCTGCCCCTGATACAGCACCTAGAATCAATGCTACTAAAACACATTTCCAATAGTTAGCCTTAAAGGCTGCCTTTCCGATACTTTTAACTTCCCCAATAGTCCACATAACAGGTCTCCTTTCAAAGCAATAATATTTCGTTATAGAAATATCACATATCATCTTTCACTGGTAATAATTATAACCCATCAGCGTCTTATCACGTATTATTTCACATTTCTTTTACAAAATTCACTGATTTTTCACTAATCCCAGCCAAGAGCCTTTCGTTTTTCCTTCATATCAGCAACAATTTGCTTTGCAAGAGCTACTGGATCCGTATTTACGTTCATCGTAGAACCTAATAATTCTTTTGTTCCATGCTTTAAGAACTCGATTACATTTTGAGAACCATATATTGGCGCCTCAACACAATGATAAGAATTGATACCATTAAGTCTAAATCCAAGTGCCGCATCGATACCCTTTTCATTGCCCCATTCTGGTGAGGAGAATGCAAATGGAAGCTCGTATAAATCTTTCTTAAGCTCACCTGCAATTCCTGCAAAAATTCCAGTAGAACGAGTATTATCGATGCATTCTCCCACATGCCATACTGGTGGCAAATCTGGCTCTAAAAACTCTCTCAGAGATTCCCCTGCTTTTTCCTTTCCAGAAATGGCACAATATCCAAGTTTCATAAGAGGGAATGACGCACATCCATTTGTTATGATAAGCACATTATTCTTGAGAAGCTCATCAGCCACATCTACAATACACTTTTCATATAGTACCTTTGGATTGTTACATCCAACCATATTTACAACACCAAGAATCTGTCCCGACTTGATAGCCTCAGCAAGAGGCTTCATGCTGCCAAATCTCTTGTGAATATATTCAACTGAAAATCCTACCTCAGCCTCTACTTCAAATGGAGGGATAAATACAGGGATGCCCTTTCTATCCTCAAAGCTTTCGATGGCGCGGCGAACAATTCTCTCTGCAAGTGACTTAGTCTCAGAAAGATTGCTATGATGATGATCGTATTCAAATCTCTCTGCACCAGGAAGTCTTGCTGATTCACTTGTAGTAATAACTGCAGTCTTAAAGCACTTTGCCACATCCATAATAGATGGGAATACATCCTGTACATCTGCCACCCAAAGGTCAAGAGCACCTGTTCCAAGAACAAGCTCTGCAGATACAGCATTAGAAAGAGGAATAACACCACTATCTCTATACATAGCTGAAAGTCCTGAACAGCAAATACCGTAAAAACGAATTCCCTTTGCCCCCTTTGACTTAGCAAGCTCAATTAAATCTTCACGCTTTCCAGCCTTTACAATCTCACTTACAAGAAGTGGCAAATGACCATGAACAGCTATATTTACATAGCCCTTCTTAAGCGCTCCTATATTAACCTTTGATGTTACTCTATCTCCAACACCAAAAAGTGAGTCTGTAGCAATTGATGCACCAACAACACCTGAGAATGTAAAAGCAAGTCCGCAACGCAAAAATTGCTGCATGATACTCTTCCAGTCTCCGTCAGTGGCGCAGCCTGATTTATGATAAGCTTCAAACACTTCGTGGTAAGCACTGATAGGTAAAATATCAAGGTCCTTCCACACCTTTTTTCTCTCAGGCAATGCGCAGGCCTCGATAGTCTTATATTTAGCAGGGACTGTTCTAGACAAATCCTCCAAAAGTGCATCTGCCAAATCCTTTGCCACATTTTTAATCTGTCTATTCTTTTGCCTGATACCAAAGGCCTCAGCTGTAGCTCTGATTTTCTGCTCACCTAAAATTGGCACATCAAGCTCACCCTCTGCTGCCTTTTTAAGTGCAAGCATTACTTCTCTAGCATGCATACCATGCTGAGCTGCACCTGCCGCAGCAGAACGAAGAAGATTTCTTGCAACGATTAAGTCTGCGTCAGCTCCACACACACCCTTTGGTGCTTTTGGAGTAATACGACATGGACCCATATTACAAATTTTGCAGCAAGTACCACAAAGTCCAAAGTTACACTGTGGCTTTTGAGCATCGAATCTATCAAAGGCAGTATCAATTCCTAACTGCTCCATTCTAAGAAGCATCTCTCTTACTGCAGGGTCTGGTGTCTGCTCGATAACATCCTGCTTAGATGGGAATGTCTTTCTGTATTCCTGCACAGCATTCATATAATCCTTTGTAAAATCAGCAGGATCACTTTCTCCACCATGGTCGCTTGCTTTAAGTGTGACAGTTGGAATACCGTGCTCATCAAAACCAATTAAGTTTCTGTGAGAATGGATATGGTCCACCCCATGCTTATGAGAATGATTATGTTCATGTGAATGGTCGTGTTCATGTGAATGATTGTGACAGTGTTCTTTTGAATTTGTTTCGCTCATTTTTCTATCTCCCTTTACTAAACTAAAAACTATTAGATTGTGTATTCAATATTGTCTTCCATCTTCATGTTAAGCAAATCAAAGATCTTATCTCTAACAAGAAGAAAATCTCCACTTGTTCTATCTCTGAAATGATGAAGTGGCACAGTCAAAACACCCTTTACTTTGCCAGGATTAGGTGTCATAACTACAACTCTATCAGCAAGATATACCGCCTCTTCAATATCATGGGTAACAAAAATAATTGTCTTCTTTTCGCTTTTGCATATATCCAAAATATCATCCTGAAGCTTCATTCGAGTGATTGCATCCAACGCTCCAAAAGGCTCATCCATAAAAATAATATCTGGCTCAACCGCAAGGGCTCTTGCAATGGCAACACGCTGCTTCATTCCTCCTGACAACTGCCTTGGAAAACTATTTGCAAAATCTTCTAGCTTTACAAGCTTTAAATATTTAAGAGCTATCTCTCTTCTTGTTTTCTTATCAATTCCCTTTGACTCAAGTCCAAGTTCTATATTTTTAATAACTGTTCTCCATGGCAATAGGCCATAGTTTTGGAAAATTGTAACGTTCTTTGGGCTAGGTGATGTGACATCCACCCCATCAATCTGCACCTTGCCTTGATTAGCAAGGTCAAATCCTGCAATGGCATTTAAAAGTGTACTTTTACCACATCCCGAAGGTCCTAAAAGGCAAATGAACTCGCCCTTTTCAATATCAAGATTTACACCTGAAAGAGCTGTAAACTCCTGCCCATTTTCTGTAAATGTCTTACCTGCATTTTCAATATGAATATATGACATTAGTTTTCACCTCCCCAAGCTCTAAGGATTCTCTTTTCCAAAAGTCCAATCAAAAAGTCTAATAATAATCCAATCAGTCCAATAACTAGAATTGTTGCAAGCAAAATATCTGCCCTAACATTATTTCTCGCATCGATAATCTGATATCCAAGTCCCGACTGGGCTCCTACCATCTCACCAGCCACAAGAAAAATCCATGCACTTCCTAGGGCTAGATGAATTGAATTTGCAATCTGCGGAAATGCAGCAGGAAGAATAACCTTCCACATAAGCTTTGGCTGCTTTATTCCAAAATTCTCAGATACTCTAAAATAGATATCATCAATCTTCATTACGGCTGATACAGTAGAAAGTAATACTGGGAAAAATGCTGCAATAAAAATAATCACTATAGCTGGCAAATCGCCAATACCAAACAGCAGAACTACAAATGGCATCCATGCTGTTGGAGAAATAGGTCTAAGCAACTGAAGTGTTGGATTAACATAATTGAAGACCTTTGGAAGGCTTCCAAGAATAAGCCCAAGAACTACAGCAATAATTACAGACAATCCATAACCAATTATGAATCTTCCCATACTTGTAAGTATTGATTCAAAAAGCTGACCTGATGTAATCATCTCAATTAAGGCCGAAAATGCCATAAGTGGTGATGGAAATAAGGCATCACTGTAATCGCTAACTAAAAATAATACTTGCCAAATTCCTATTAATATTAGAATGGATACTATTACATATCTGACTGAAAGAATCTTTTTCATTTTTATTCTCCCTTACCTCTGAATCTTCTAGAAATCACTTAATACAAAATCTTCGTATGCTGGTGGATTATCGCTCAATCCATATTTCTTAACCTTTTCAACAAGTGAATCATATACTTCCTCTGTAATCTCAAGGTCATCATAAGAAATCCACTGAAGAGAAATATCAAGAACATCATCCTTCTGATTTAAATACTCTTTTGCAACTGCCTTGGCCTCTTCCTCTGTAAGAGCATTTCCAGCTGCCTTGTACTGCTCTACGTATTCCTTGGCTGCTTCTGGTCTCTCATCTATAAACTTGTCAGTGAGGACAAGTGCGCAGCATGCACTATCTTCCCAAAGTTCATTTGATTCATATAAAACCTTGCCAGCTCCAATTGATACGCCCATAGCGCCAAATGGTTCTGCAACGCAATATCCATCAATTGTTCCTGCAGCAAGTGCTGAAGGCATCTCTGTAGGAGCGAGCTCTACTACATTAATATCATCTATGGTTAAGCCATTTTCCTCTAAGGCTAGATTAACCAAAATATTGTGTGATGACTGTCTGTGAGGGATTGCAATTGTGCGTCCCTTTAAATCAGCACCATCTTTTACATCATTTGAAACAACAATTACATTGCCATCCTTATGTCCAAGTGCAACTGCCTTGATTCCAACACCCTCTTCTTTAGATTTCATAGCAAGCTCGATAAGTACTGATGCACCATCTACCTGACCTGAATTAAGGGCATCTAAAAGCTCTGGCCAAGAACCATATTTAACAAGCTCTACCTGAATGTTTCCATCTGCGCTAGCTTCAAGTTCCTTAGCTTCCTCAAGAGCAGCAAGTGAATGAGTAATTGGAAGATAAGCAATCTTCACAGTCTCTTTTGATTCACTGGCTTTGGCCTTGCCACAGCCAACAAGTAAAAATGTTGATAAAACTAGCAATGTTAATAGTAAGTATTTTTTCATATTTCTTATCCTCCGTATTTACGTTATTAATCTTCCTCTCACCTACTAGGTTGATAGGATTTTAGCAAAACAAAAGAACTAGGTCAATAAACCTAGTTCCCACATTTAATGATAGCGCGTTATCAACTAAATTTATAGCTAATGCATATACGAATTAAATATACATTCAACTATTCCTTCATAAGAAGAAATATCAGCCTCTGCAGCCACCTCAAATCCTAACTCTCTTATTGTTCTAGAACATGCTGGTCCTATTGAAATAACATCCTCTGGAAGAAAATTTCCATAATTTTTTACAGCAAATCTTACATTACTTCCGCTTGTGAATATTGAGGCATCACAATTTTGGATTTCAGATAGATAGTTTTCATCCCTATTGCACTCACCCTCTACATTCTCATAGCAGACAATTTTAGTTATCACATGCTCCTTTGAAACTGTATTTTCAAAATCCTCAGATGTGTTATTTTGACAGAGCCAATAAATGCTAGCACCTGGCTCCATTACCTGATTTAGCTTTAATGCTAAATCCTTACCATTTTGAACCTCAGAAATCACATCAGCTTTTATACCAAATTCCATAAGAGTGTTGGCGGTCTTCTTTCCAATACATGCAAATCTATAGCCGGCCAAAGATCTAACATCAAGACCTACATTCTCATATAAATTCCAGAAAAATGACTTCACTCCATTTGGACTGGTAAACACCACATAGTCCCCAATCTTCGCCTCTGAAATAAAACTCAAATCACATTTGATTGGCTCAATCGCTCCTGCCTTTGCAGTGATCACATCTGCTCCATATGAAATCAGCCTCTCCTTAAGTTCATTAGGTCGATTCTGCTGTCTTCCACCTAGAATACTGTATTCAAATCTATCGATAACTGGAAGGAAAAACTTTTTACCAAATAAAGGTCTCTTCTCAAAAAAACTAAGGTCATTAGAAAGTGTAACCACCTTTCCAACAACTATAATCGCAGGAGATAAAAGGCCAGCCTCCTTGACCTGATTTTCAATGGTAGAAAGAATTCCAACAACCTTCTTTTGATGATTTGTAGTGCCACTTGAAATTACAGCTGCAGGTGTATCCTCTGCTCTTCCAGCTGCTATTAGACCTGTTGCAATATCTCCTACATGAGCAAGTCCCATGAGAAATACGTATGTAATATCCTCATCAAGTAGCTGACTATAATCTATATCAGATATACTGTCCTTTTTACTGTGTGCTGTAATAACCTGAAATCCCTTAGAAAGCCCTCTGTGAGTAATTGGAATACCAGCACTTGAAAGGGCCGCTATAGATGAACTAATACCTGGAACCACCTCTACTTCTACATTTCTAGCCTGAAGAAAAAGAGCCTCTTCTCCTCCACGACCAAAAACATAAGGATCTCCACCCTTTAATCTAACAACAAGCTTATGCTTTTTAGCATTGTCGTAAAGCAACTGATTTATCTCATCCTGTGGAACTGTATGACAGTGGTTGGCCTTTCCCACATAAATCTTTTCGCAATCGCTGGGTACAATCTCAAGAAAATCACTATTTAAAAGCCTGTCGTATACGATGCAATCTGCCTGCTTTAGATATTCATATCCCTTTAATGTAAGAAGCCCTTTTTCACCTGGACCGGCACCAACAAGTACCACCTTACCTAATTCACTCATCTATTAATTCTCCAGTTGCTTTTTTATTTCTTTAATAGCCAATTCAATCAAGCTATCATCCGCCTCGGTTCCATCTACAGAAACCTTTGCAAGCTTAGTTCCATTTTCATCACCAAACAGTGCCTTTAGGTTATAGCCTGTATCTGTCTTTGAAGCAAAAGCTCCTATAGGCAAATGACAATCGCCATCTATCTTTTGTAAAAAGCCTCGCTCTAAATATGCTATGCTGTCGGACTCTTCACTTGAAAGAGAGTTGACCATCTCAAGCAGCTTGGTATTTGACTCATTAAGCTCAAGGGCCAGGGTACCCTGAGCTGGGGATGGTATCATCTCATCTATATCAAAGAAATAATAATTATCATTTTCAATGTGAAGTCTCTTTAGCCCTGCCGCAGCAAGAACTATTCCGTCCAACTCTGTCCCATCTGCAAGTCCCTCATGAAGCTTTTTTATTCTGGTATCAATATTGCCTCTTATTGGGAAAATGTGAAGGTCAGGACGAAGTGCAAGAAGCTGGAAGCTTCGTCTCTTGCTTCCTGTGGCTACATTGGCTCCTTCTGGCAAGTCAGATAATTTATTACCATTTTTCAATATCAAAACATCTCTTGGGTCTTCTCTCAGCCATGCCTTAGCAAAAATAAGCCCCTTAGGCTGTTCTGATGGCATGTCTTTCATAGAATGAACCGCAAGCTGTATCTCATCAGCAAGGAGTGCTCTTTCTATCTCATCAACAAAAAGCCCCTTAGAACCAATTTGATCCAGCGGTCTAATTTGATCTATATCGCCAGTAGTCTTTATTATAACTACCTCATATTCATTTTCAGGAAAAGCCTGCCTTAATCTATCGATTACATTATTAGTCTGTGCCAATGCAAGCTTTGAGCCTCGAGTTCCTACTTTTATTTTCATAGCAAAATATCCTTTTTAAGAATTTTCTCTCTTAAAATTATCATATCCAAAAGTATTATAAAAGCCTTTTAACTTTTATCAAAAAATTAAAAGGCTTTTTACTCTTTAATAAAAATAATCTTGAGAAATAATTCTTAAATCTTCCTTTTCATAGATGCCATTTTCCACATGGTAACTATTAAGAACTGGATTTTCTGCCATAAGAGATAAAATCATGTAGCTTGCCTTGGAATCAAAGGAAAGTCTGATATCCTCCTCTGATGGCCTTGATGGAGATTCTGGATGAGAATGCCAATTTCCAAGAGGCTTAAGGCCATTTGCTCGCATGTCCTTGATGGCCTGCATCTGGTCCTTTGGGTCTAGAGTAAAATGGTCCTGAGCATGGTCAATGTTTTCAAGAAAATATACCTTTTTTATAAGTCTAGTTCCATCCTCTTCTTCCTCTCCTGCAATGAGTCCACATGCCTCTTCAGGAAGATGCTCCCTAGCATATTTAACTATATCATCGTATATACGATAATCTAATCTTATTATTCTCATTATTGATTTTCCTTTGTCTCAAAGCGGCCTGCTGTCTCCTCGCAAACCTCCTGCTCATAATCGATAAGTTCTGTAATTGTAGGATGGCTACCGCACACTGGACATTTGCTTGTGTCAGAAGGAAGCTTAACCTTTCTAAACTCCTGATTTACAGCATCATAAGTAAGAAGATGACCTGTGAGAAGCTTTCCAACTCCTACAATATATTTAACTGCCTCCATTGCCTGGAGTGAACCGATAACACCACCCATGGCACCGATTACACCTGCCTGCTTACATGTTGGCACTGCATCCTTTGGTGGTGGATTCTTAAATACACATCTGTAGCATGGTCCCTCTCCTGGCACGTATGTCATGAGCTGACCTTTGAATCTGATAATACCCGCATGTGAAAATGGCTTCTTTTCCATTACACAAGCATCATTGATCAAAAACTTTGCTGGGAAATTATCAGTTCCATCAATTACAAAATCGTATTCACGAATTAATTCTCTAATATTTGTTGAATCTACAAACATGTGATAAGTCTTAACTTCCACATCTGGATTCATTGCATTCATAGTTTCCTTTGCTGATTTTACTTTTGGCTTTCCAATATCAGCTGTGCTATGAATAATCTGACGCTGAAGATTTGATAAATCAACCTCATCAGCATCAACAATACCTATTGTACCTACACCTGCCGCAGCTAAGTACATAGCTGCTGGAGCTCCAAGTCCGCCGGCTCCAATAATAAGAACCTTAGCATTTAAAAGCTTCTTTTGGCCCTTTGCTCCAACTTCCTTAAGAATAATGTGGCGGCTATAGCGTTCTATCTGCTGATCTGTCATTGCCATTACTGTCCGCCTCCCATGAAATAAAGGAATTCTACTGAGTCGCCTTCCTTAAGAACAGTCTTATCTTTGTTCTCTGTCTCAATGAATTCGTCGTTGATAGAAACTGTTACATACTGTGGTGTCTCAACATTTTCAAGTTCAATAAGTTCCGGAAGTGTCAAGCCATCTTTGTATTCTTTCTTTTCTCCTGCAACTGTGATTGTCATTTTCTAATCCTCCCTGTTAAATATTTGAATCAATCCAATCGGATAAATCATCGTAATCCTTGGCGCCAATTTGCTTATCAATATCCTTACCACCCTTGAATAGCACAAGTGTAGGATTTGAAAGTATGTTAAACTCTTTGGCCAGATCACCCTCATAGTTAGTGTTTACTTTATAAATGTTTAGCTTGCCTTCATAATCTTCTTCAAGCTCACACAACACTGGCGCAAGCTTTTTGCAAGCTACACAAGAATCAGAATAGAAATCTACCAATACTGGGATTTCGCTATCCAAAACTTTTGACTTGAAATCATCTGCATAAATTCTAGCGGCCATACTACTCCTCCACTTTTCTTACATACAATGTATATGTTCCATCTCCATTGTCATCTAACTTAAGCACCTGATGACCATCCTCTTTGAATGAACGAGGAACATTCTGCACTGGCTCACCATCATTTAGGCGAATAGCAAGAACCTGTCCGTCATCAAGCTCCTCGATTGCCACCTTTGCAGTAACAAAGGTCAAAGGGCAAACCTTATCAGTAATATCAATACTCTCATCAAACTCTAAAATCTCTGCCATATTAATCCTCCTCTCGCTGATTACGGTTACAAGCCTTAAACTCTCCCAGACTCAGCATAAAAAGCTTCCCTTGGGAAATCTAAGAGCTTGACAGTCATCAGCTCATCTAATTTTTTATTTATCCTTGATATGCCTGTTCAAGTCTCTTACGTAGGTCATCCACTCCAAGGCGAGTAAGTGTTGCTCTAAAGCGCTCGCTTGGATTAGCATTTTCTTCAAAGTAATCAATAGCTGCATCAGTAACTCTAAAAAGTGTCTCCTTATCACGAAGGATTGGAAGATACTCCTCAGCCTTATAAATCTTATTTCCAAAGGTTCCACCAAAGGATACGATATATCCTGGTGTGCCTTCCCAAGCATCTGTAGGACAGCTCTTTACGCATCTAGCACAGTTGTTGCACTTCGCATTGTCGATAATAACTTTTCCATCTTCCATCTTAAGAGCATTTTCTCGACAGGCCTTTACGCATACACCACATGAAATACATGCATCTTCCTTGTATTCAACTGTCATGCCACCTTTGATTCCTACATCATTTTCTTCTGCCTTAAGACAGTTGTTCTGACAACCTGTAACGCCAAACTTAAACTTGTGTGGAAGCTGTCTACCAAAATATCTGTCATTTAATTCCTTTGCCAAAGTATATGTATCTATACATCCTGAAGGACATATTTCTGAGCCCTGACAGGCTGTAATTGTTCTAACTCTAGGACCGCAGACACCAGTGTAAACACCGCCTTCTTCAAGCTCCTTTTTTACTTGCTCCAAGTCATTGACATGTATAAATGGAATCTCAATACCTTGACGAGATGTCATATGGATATATCCATGTCCATATTTCTCTGCAACCTCAGCCACAACCTTAATCTGATTTGCATCAAGATTGCCACCTACTACAGCAAGTCTAAGTGAACCATAGCCTTTCTGTACCTGACTCATAAATCCGCCAGCTTTAAGAGCCTTGTAATCAATTTTTTCTGCCATCTTATACTCCTTTACATTGCTGGTTAAACCAGCTAAATAAAAAATTAATTTATTGCCTGCTTGAAATCAGCAATCAAATCTTCTATATCCTCAATACCTACGGAAATACGTATCAAGTCATCATATACACCGGAATCTTCAAGCTCTTTTTCAGTGCTATGAAGAGAAATGGTTGATGATGGATGTACCACCAGAGTCTTTGTATCTCCAATATTCGAAAGAATATATGGTATTTGAAGCTTATTCATTATTTCAAATGCTCGTTCCTTTGATCCTACGCGAATGGTAAGTATTCCACCGTATCCATTTTTCAAAACCCTTTTTGCTACATCATGCCAATCACTTGATTCAAGTCCAGGATAATTGACTTTAATATCCTTATAGTTCTCTTCAAACCATTTAGCCAATCGATATGCATTATCAGATTGTCTATCCATTCGAAGCCCTAAGGTTTCAAGACCTATAATGTTTAAATATGCATTAAGCGGCGATAGACAAACACCTACATTTCTGTACAAACCATTTCTAAGCTTACTTACAAAGGCAAACTTTCCAAACTTAAGATACTCTCCCAGCACTGGATATCTGTCCTTTGTCCACTTGAAATTGCCACTATCTGTAAGAATGCCGCTTATTGAATTGCTGCTGCCATTTATATATTTAGAAGAAGAATTGACTACAATGTCTGCTCCATGCTCTATTGCCTTTACCAAAAAAGGTGTTGCTGTTGTGTTATCAAGAACTAACGGAACACCATGACTATGGGCAATCTCTGCCAGCTTATCAATATCAGTTACGTCCAAACAGGGATTCCCGATGGTCTCTGCAAATACCACCTTGGTTTTATCCGTAAATGCGTTTTCAATCTCATCCCAATCATTGTTTTTTACATATATTGTCTTTATTCCAAAGGCCTCTATATCTCTAAACAAATCGATGGAGCCACCGTACAAACTGGCGCTTGATATAATCTCATCTCCAGCCTGCAAAATATTTAAAAGAGCCATTGATATGGCAGCCATTCCGCTGGCGCAAGCCACAGATGCAAGACCACCTTCTAATTTATTGATTCGCTCTTCAAAAGCTGAAACCGTTGGGTTCGCAACTCGTGTATAACAAAACCCCATCTTTCTTCCGCCAAAAATACCTGCTAAATCCTCAGAGGTTTCTTGTTCAAAAGCACTGCTTTGATATATAGGTGGCAATGTTGCACCTTTGGAGTCTTTGATTTTTCCTGCATGTAAAAGATCTGTGTTGAATCCCACCCATGTCACCTCTTTTCCTTTAAACTATTTACCTATCGTGTTAGTAGGTATATTAACAGAACTAATATTGCTGCACAATCCCCTACGTTCAAGGAAAAAATTAGTGCTAGCTATAGAGGAATTCTATAACTAGCACTAATGCTTAAATACTATTTTCAATTGCTTTTATAGTCTTATCTAAATCGTCTTGTGAATGGGCATCTGAAACAAACATTGCCTCAAATTGACTAGGAGCTACATAGATACCATTTTCAAGCATCTTTCCAAAGTATGCTGCGAATTTTTTGGTGTCACACCCTAGCACATCCTCATATGAGGTCACCTGTGAGTCAGTAAAGAATGGTGAAAGAAGAGAACCTACTCTATTGACTGTCACTCCAAGTTTCTTATATGTCTTTTCAAGCTTAGAAGCATATTCGTCTATACGAATATATATATCCTTATCATTTTTAAGTGCCTTAAGCTGCTCTATTCCAGCAGTAACTGCTATTGGATTACCTGAAAGTGTACCAGCCTGATAAACACTACCGACAGGTGCCACCACATCCATAATCTCTGATGTGGAAACATAGGCTGCAAGTGGCATTCCACCGCCAACTATTTTTCCAAAGGTAATCATATCTGGCTTTATTCCATAGTACTCACTGGCTCCACCGTATGCCAATCTAAATCCGGTGATTACCTCATCAAATATAAGTAAGCTGCCATTGTCCCTTGTGATTTCACGGAGAAATTCTAAGAATCCCTCCTTTGGTGGAACAACACCCATATTAGCACTGACAGGCTCCACTATAACAGCAGCTATCTGTCCTTTATTAGCATTGAACAAAGCCTCTACCGAAGCCTTGTCGTTATAATCAGCAAGAAGTGTGGTGGCTGTATATCCCTTTGGAACACCAGCCGAATCTGGATTGGACTCAGTCAATAATCCAGAACCTGCGGTAACAAGAAGACCATCACTGTGGCCATGGTAATTACCTCTAAATTTGATTATCTTATCTCTTTTTGTGAAGCCTCGAGCCACTCTTATAGCACTCATAACAGCCTCTGTACCAGAATTAACAAGTCTAACCTTGTCCATAAATGGCACTGCCTCAAGGATAAGCTTCGCAAGAACTGTCTCCTTTTCTGTAGGAGCTCCGTAAGAAAGACCATTCTCACAAGCTGCCTTTATCGCATCAATCACTGGCTGATAGGCATGTCCTAGTATCATAGGACCCCAGGAACATACATAGTCTATATATTCACCGCCATCTTCATCAAAGATATGGCTGCCCTTTGCATGATTTATAAATAGGGGATTTCTATCAACCGCCCTAAATGCTCTAACAGGAGAATTGACTCCGCCTGGTATCACCGTTTTTGCATCATCAAATAAAGTCTCAGATTTGTTACCCATACTTAAGCATCCTCTTCTTCCAAAAATTTAGCCACATCGAGAGCATGATATGTGATAATTCTATCGGCACCAGCTCTCTTCATTGCTATCATATTCTCAAGGACAATTCTCTTTTCATCAATCCAGCCATTGGCTGCAGCTGCCTTAACCATAGAGTACTCGCCACTTACATTGTAAGTGATAAAAGGAACATCGAAACACTCTCTTGCCTCTTTCATAATATCAAGATAAGCAAGAGCAGGCTTTACGATAATCATATCTGCTCCCTCTTCCAAATCATCCTCTATCTCGCGCATAGCCTCACGACCGTTTGCTGGATCCATCTGGTATGACTTTCTGTCTCCAAAATGAGGAGCCGAGCCGGCAGCATCTCTAAATGGTCCATAATAACCAGATGCAAATTTAGCACTGTAGCTAAGGATTGGTGTATTGATAAATGAAGCCTCATCAAGAGCTGTTCTAATAGCCGCAACTCTTCCATCCATCATATCAGAAGGAGCCACAATATCAGCTCCAGCCTTAGCCATTGAAACTGCCATCTTTGCAAGGAGTGGCAAGGTCTCGTCATTTAATATATGTCCCTCACATACTAGTCCACAGTGACCATGAGAAGTATATTCACATAGACAAACATCCGCAATTACGATTAAAGTAGGATATTTTTCTTTTATGTGTCTTATGCATCTTTGTGTGATGCCATTGTCATCGTAAGCTCCTGTTCCCTTTTCATCCTTGTGCTTTGGAATTCCAAAAAGTAAAACAGCAGGAATTTTGGCAGCAGTAACTCTATCAAGCTCCTCATCAATCCTATCTAGAGAATACTGGTATATACCTGGCATAGATGGAACCTCATTTTTTATTCCATCCCCCTCTGCCACAAACATAGGATAAATCAAATCCTTAACACTTACTTCGTGCTCCCTAACGAAGCTTCTCATCTCTTTTGTCTGTCTTAGTCTTCTAAATCGTCTCATTTTCCACTTCCTGCATCTTATTTAAAACATTTATAAAACTCTCAAATTCATCAGAAGAAGCCACATCTCTATACTTATAAACAAAGTGTTCAAAGTCTTCCTTTCGCGATTTCTTCATTACTTCAAAAGCCTCTCTGTTATTATGAAATGTCAAATCTTTTAATAAAGTATCCATTTCATCTTCTATGATTGCTTCTCCGCTTTCTTTTTCCTTTGATTTAAGTTTATTATTTTCTTTTGCTATAGCTGTAAAATCATCAATAGAAATCAGCTGACTTCCCTTAATCTTTACAACATCCTCATCTATATCTCTTGGAACTGCTAGGTCTACAAAAAGTATCTTTTTTTCATCTAACCCAAGTTTCTTTAGTGCTCCATAGGTGACGGTATAGTGAGGACCTCTAGTAGCTGATACAATCACATCCATATCCTTAACATAATCATATCTCTCTGAATAAGGAATGGACTTGGCATTTGGATTACTGATGTGATGAATATGCTTTGTAGCATATATCTCGCAATCACCGTAGGACAACAAATTCAAAAGCACCTTGTTGCCTGTATCACCGGTAGCTCCCATTATCATGACCTTTTTCTTGCCACGCTTATAGTTATGAATTTTAGTGGCCGCAAGAGATGCTATGGACACTGAGGTCTTAGAAAGCTTTGTCCTTGTCTTTATTTTCTTGGCGCAACTAATGGCAGCCTGGAAGATAGTATTTAATTCATAATTCGTATATCCGTTATCCTTAGAAAAAGAATAGGCAGTTTTAATCTGACCTAGTATCTCATCCTCTCCAAGAACCATAGAATCAAAACCAGCTGTAACATGAAATAGATGAGAAACCGCTCCATTTCCATCAAAGAATAAAAGCTGTTCCTTAAGCTCATCTATATCCACCCCAGCCATATCAGCCCAAACAGATATAACCTTAGATGCCTTACCCACACCGTATATCTCACATCTGTTGCATGTGTTCAGATATACAATCTGCTCGAAGCCTATTTCCTTTAGTCTCTCTAAAAGTAATATTCTCTTGTCAACATCAAAAGAAAGCTTCTCCCTAAACTCAGCCATGGCCTTCTTATGATTCAACGAAACTACAAACATAACATTTTCCTCTATACATAAAAACAAACTTCATCATCAGATAAAGTTTGTTTTTACTATAATTATATTTACCTACATGGTCAATAGGATTTTACTCATTTAATTCTTTGAATCCATGCCAGCTTTAATCACTAACTCCAATCAACTCTTCTACTGAACAATTAAGCACTTTGCTGAGAGATATCACAGTGGAAACTGAAGCCTTACTAATGTCTTTTGCACCAATTTCATATTGCTGAAGTGTACGCAGATTAATTCCTGCTTCTTTAGATAGTTGACTTTGAGATAATCCCAAAGCTCTTCTATAGGCTTGGAGTCTATTGACTGTATCCGACTCCTTATACTTTGTAATAATCAGATCTACTATTTTTTGCTCGTCCATCTCATGATATGGATGGTACTTATCCATAAGCTCAGACATACTAATAACTTTTTGAATATCTTTAAAACTCATCCCTGTAAACCACTGGAAATAAGCTAGCACCCATCCTGTCCAATATTCTATAGAAGGATTTATAAAAATAGGTTGAGTGAGATTGATTTCACATGCATTAGTTTTTAGAACAATATCTGCTACTAATTCAGCTCCCGATTTTCCTGAAATATATTTAGGATTTCCAACCTGGAACTGCTGGGCTATTCCAGAAGCTATAAATAAATGCATAAAATAGTCTAAATCAAATTTGTATATAGATGCCGCAGTCTCGAAAGCTTCTGCCAGATTGGTCATTGCATCATTTAAATATATCTGATTATAAGAATGTAGCATCAGCCTACTCCTTTCGCATTAAATCTATTAAGTAAGTTCCGTTTCTATCCATTGTATTTGTGATATTTCTATAGTTTGCTCTCGCAGTTGAATTCCTAACTGTTTTTTTCAAATAATAATCATTACAGTCCACCGGTATAGCTTCGATAAATTTCAGCCTAGAAAAAGCTTTTTCACTTTTTATAAAGTACTGCATACCTAGCTCGCCTAAATACATTGCCTGCTCCAATTGTGCCAAACTTATCGAATTAGATATAAAGCCTCTTGCAAATGCAAAATAAGAATCATCGGCTCTGTACCCCACAATAACATCGTATCCATCCAAAGAAACATGATACTTCTTCTTTAAAAATGTCACCCCCTCCTGAGCTACAGGTGTATTAAGTCCAACCACTCTATGCTCAAGAAGAACAGTAAGCCAATGTAAGATACTATAATCTTCTCCATTTAAATTTAAGATTCTCAACCCCTTAACAGGCAACTCGTATGCATTAACAAATCCATCTCTTCCCTCATCAACTGCCCATTCTTTTGCAAGTTCGATGTGCCTAGTGCAATATAGTCCCTGACCGTAGTCATTATATATTTTTCCTAAATTCATTTTAGGTTCAGCTATTATTTTATCCGAACCATGATATAAGGTAATATTATCCATGTCGCCTCCTATACTTCTTTAGAAGTATATATATTATAACTCCTCAGAAGTATAAAGACAAGACATGAAAAAGATAAGCATTTTCATAACACTATCTCAAAAAAAATGGCGGGAAATTCTTCCCGCCTACGGTGATCCAAAGGACTCTCGCCCAGATCACCATTATAATATCATGATTATTAATTCTATTCAAACCATTCCAGAGCAAAAACATCCTATTTCACCAGAAATTAGGTTGTTGTGCTTTGTAGTTCTTAGCTTTCTTTCCGCTAACTTTGTAATTACAGTATCACACTCTTTTTTTTGTTTTTTCAATTCCATCTATAAATGATCTGCTTCTGCCACTTCATAAATCCAACTCATTTTTAATTGGCCCTTTCATAATTATAATTATTTAGCAATATCCCCGTAACACTCTGGTCTGCGGTCTCTAAAGATGCCCCAGCTCATTCGATTAACTTCGATTTCATCTAAATCGTAGGTGTGAAGGAGGATTTCTTCCTTGTCGCGGGATGCATCGGCAACAATATCTCCTGTTTCATCTGTCATAAATGAACTGCCGTAGAAATTAAGGCTAGAGGACTGGCCTCCATTTTCCTTGGAAGGAATAACCTCCTCAAGGCCGATGCGGTTGGCTGCAATTACAGGCATAAGATTACTGCCTGAGTGTCCCTGCATGCATCTTCTCCAATGAGGCATGCTGTCGCACTCAATTATAGGCTCGCTGCCGATTGCAGTTGGGTAAAATAGAAGCTCTGCTCCCTGAAGAGCCATACAGCGAGCTGTCTCAGGAAACCACTGATCCCAGCAGATGCCTACGCCGATTTTGCCATACCTAGTATCCCATACCTTAAAGCCTGTGTTTCCAGGTGTGAAATAGAATTTCTCCTGATAGAAATGGTCATCAGGAATATGGGTCTTTCTGTATACTCCAAGTACTGCACCATCAGCGTCTATGATAGCCACGCTATTATAGAGTACATTTCCATCTTTTTCGTAGAAGCTAACAGGAATAACTACTGACAATTCCTTTGCCACAGCCTGAAAATGCTTCACAGCATCATTTTCTTCCACTGATTTTGCAAAATCATAATACTCGTACTGTCGCTCTTGGCAGAAATACTGTCGTTCGAAAAGCTCTGGGAGAAGAATAATCTGAGCCCCCTCACTGGCTGCCTTTCTTACCATGGAATCCGCCTTTTCAATATTCTCTTTTACAACTCTGGTGCAGCTCATCTGAATAGCTGCTACAGTAATTTTTCTCATAATTAACTCCGAATCTACGATTAACAGTTACATTCTGGTATCTGCTGTGTTATGCAGTGAATATTGCCACCGCCAACAATTATATCTCTTGCATAAATAGGATAAACCCTCCTGCTTGGGAAAAGCTTACCTAAAATATCTACTGCCACCTTGTCATTCTCATCTGAAAACTGAGGCACTATCACACCGCCATTTGAAATGTAAAAATTCACATAGGATGCAGCGAGTCGCTCTCCTACCTCTCTAACATCTTCACCATCTTCAAATTCGTAACCCTGAAGCTCTTCTTCAGTAATACAAACTGGCTGCTTTGGAATAGGAAGCTTGTGAACGGTAAAATGTCTGCCCTTAGCATCCACCTCATTCTCCAAAACATCAAGACAAGCCTTACTCATGTCATACTGTGGGTCTGACCTGTCATCAGTCCAGGCTAGCACCACCTCTGCAGGCCCTGTAAAAGCGCACACATTATCCACATGCTCATTGGTCTCATCATTATATATTCCACTAGGAAGCCAGATGACTTTTGTAGCTCCTAGGTATTCGCATAATTTGTCGGTGATTTCATCCTTGCTCATCTTAGGATTGCGCCCCTTGCTAAGTAAGCAGGCTTCTGTAACAAGTATAGTGCCCTCACCATCTGAATGGATACTGCCGCCTTCTAATACAAAAGGATGAGCATCATAGATATCCATTTCAAGGGCCTGACAAATAGCAGCCGCTGCCCTGTCATCATTGCCCCAGTGAGCGTACAGACCATCATAATCACCGCCCCAGGCATTGAACTGCCAATCAATCCCTCTGACACAATTGCCATCTACAACGCAGGTTGGTCCCACATCTCTGGCCCAGGCATCATCTGTAGAAATCAAAAGAGGTATTACATTATCATTGCCTGAAAATGCCTCCTCCACCTGATGAATATGAGCCTCATCAGCAAGCATCCATAGTTTTTCACTTTCGGATATAGCCGTAGCCACCTCAGTAAAAACCTTTTTAGCTGCCCTGCCCTCATAAGGCCACGAGCCAGGTCGTACTGGCCAAATCATCACACAGCCTCTGTGAGAATCATACTCTGCTGGCATATGAAATTTATCATTTCTAGGTGTCGTCTTTAATTTCATAATTCGTATTTACGATAATCGATTTTTAAAATCCTCATATCCAAACTTCTTTATTAATTCTAAACTGCCATCTGCCTTCAGCAGGTAAATGCTAGGCAATGGAATTCCATTAAATGTATTATTCTTAACCATTGAATAGATAGCCATATCTTCAAAGACAAGTCTATCTCCTACTTTAATCTCATGGTCAAAAGAATAATCTCCTATACTATCTCCAGCCAGACAAGTATAGGAACTAAGCCTATATTCAAAAGGCTTCTCCCCCCACTGACCTGAATCCTTAAGTGGTGGACGATATGGCATCTCTAAAACATCAGGCATATGACAAGCTGCCGAACCGTCCAAAATCAATGTCTTAATATCATTATCTACGATATCCAAAACCTCAGTCACAAAATATCCTGCATCAAGCGCTATAGCCTCACCAGGCTCCAAATACACCTGCAGGTCATAAGTGGTCTTAATATGCTTAATCAGGGAAATAAGCTTAGCCACATCATAGTCAGCTCTACTTATATGATGACCGCCTCCCATATTAAGCCATTTCATCTGTGGTAGATAATCTCCAAACTTTTCCTCAAAGGCTGCAAGTGTAGTCTCCAAGTCGTCGGAATTCTGCTCGCAAAGTGTATGAAAATGAAGTCCTGTAACCCCATCTAAAACAGTAGAATCAGCCTCAAGTGCCTCCTTCAGCTTAGCTGCAGTAACACCGAGTCTAGAACCCTTGGCACATGGGTCATAGATAGCATGGTCCTTCTGGGTAGACATCTCAGGATTGACACGAAGTCCTATCTCCACCCCATTATCAAGGCACATATTTTTATACTTCATCAGCTGAGCCACAGAATTAAAAATAATATGGTCGCAAATCTGAACAAGCTCAGCCATGTCCTCTTCCTTGTAAGCAGGAGCAAAAACATGGTTTTCCTTGCCCATCTCCTCCTTACCAAGTCGAGCTTCATAAATTCCGCTGGCGGTAGTGCCAGCAAGATATTTCCCAATCAATGGATATACAGCAAAATTAGAAAATGCCTTTTGAGCAAGCAAAATCTTGCATCCAGCCTCAGTCTGAACTCGGTCTAAAACCTTTAGATTTTCAATTAATTTTCCCTCATCTATAACGTAAGATGGAGTCTCAACTTTTGAAATAAACATCTCTACCTCAGTCAAATAATTAATCAACAAGCACTGGATTCTCTACAACCTGCCATGGCAATCCCCACTTATTAAGTGCCTCCATGTATGGATCTGGATCAAATTCATCAGTTGTAAATACACCTGGATTCTTCCACTGCCCTGTAACAACCATCATGGCACCAATCATAGCTGGAACACCTGTTGTGTAGGAAATTGCCTGTGAGCCAACCTCCTTGTAGCACTCCTGATGATCGCATACATTATAAATGTAAATAGAGCGCTCCTTGCCATCCTTGATACCTGTAAAGATACAACCAATGTTTGTCTTACCAACAGTTCTAGGACCAAGTGATGCTGGATCTGGAAGAAGTGCCTTTAAAAACTGAATTGGAACAATCTCCTGTCCATTGAAATTGATTGGAGTTGTAGAAAGCATACCAACATTCTCAAGACAATTCATATGAGTAAGGTAGCTCTGGCCAAATGTCATAAAGAAACGAATTCTCTTAACCTCTGGCATGTTGCGGCCGAGGGCCTCAATTTCCTCATGGTGAAGAAGATACATATCCTTCTTGCCCACTCCATCAAAATCGTATTCTCTCTTAATGCTCATAGCTGGGATTTCAACCCACTTACCATTTTCCATATATGAACCAGGAGCTGAAACCTCACGAAGATTAATCTCTGGGTTAAAGTTTGTTGCAAATGGATAACCGTGGTCTCCACCATTGCAATCCAGAATGTCTATTGTATGAATCTCATCAAAATAATGCTTCTTAGCATAGGCTGCAAATACTGATGTAACACCAGGATCAAAGCCTGTTCCTAAAAGCGCAGTAAGTCCTGCATTTTTAAATTTATCCTCATAAGCCCACTGCCAGCTGTAATCAAAATATGCTGAAAATCCTAAGTCCTTGCATCTCTTCTCATAGATTGCTCTCCACTGAGGGTCGTCAGTATCCTCTGGCTCATAGTTTGCAGTATCGATATAATCAACTCCTGCTGCAAGGCATGCATCCATGATTGTAAGATCCTGATAAGGAAGTGCCACATTAAGCACAGCATCAGGAGCATAATCCTTAATAAGCTTTGTAAGAGCATCAACATCATCTGCATCAATCTGAGCTGTCTTAATAACAGTCTTTGTTGTGTCCTGAAGCTTCTCTTTCATTGCCTCACACTTAGAGACAGTTCTGCTTGCGATCATGATTTCTTCGAAAACGTCGCTGTTCTGGCAGCACTTTGAAATTGCAACCTGTGCTACGCCACCACATCCAATAATTAATAATCTTGCCATTTTATACTCTCCTATTTAAACTTCTTTCTTTGCTGCTTTTTCTTCTTCAACAAGTAAATCCTCCACATACTTAGGCAGCATAAAAGCTCCCTTATGGAGATTGGTTGTGTAATACCAAGTCTTTATATCTCTGGCCTTCCACCTCTTAGCATTTAAATCCTTAAGTGGATGATATTTCTTAGAGGCAAATCCAAACATCCAATATCCTGATGGACAAGTTGGGATATGGGCCTGATATACTCTGTTAATTGGAAAACTCTTGTAAGCCTTGCGATGCATGGCTCTAAAGGCTTCCTCGTCTTCATCGTAGAATGGACTACCATGCTGATAAACCATGATTCCATCCTCCTTTAGGGCTCTGTAACAACTACCGTAAAATTCTCTTGTAAAAAGACCTTCTGCGTAACCAAACGGGTCAGTTGTATCATTTATAATCAAGTCATATTTGTCAGTGCATCGACGAAGGAATCTCAGACCATCCATATGAGAAACAGTTACCCTCTCATCGTCAAAACCCTTGGCTGTCTCAGGGAAAAACTGCTTGCTTATCTCAAGGAACATCTCATCCTGCTCTACCACATCGATGTGCTCAATCTCAGGATACTCAGTGAGAACTCTAGCCACTCCACCGTCGCCTCCACCGATGATAAGCACATTCTTTACATTTGGATGAACAGCCATAGGCACATGGACAATCATCTCGTTATAGATAAACTCATCTGCATCTGAAAAAATGATTTCACCATCTAGTACAATCATCTTTCCAAGTTCCTTAGTTTCAAAGACATCTATACGCTGATATTCGCTTTGTGCACTATAGAGCTGCTTGTTGACACGAATGCTAGTTTTAACATCCTCAGTCTCTAATTGTGAAAACCAAAAATCCATCATCTAATCACACTTATGAGCTCAACTGTAGGGTCCTTTGTGCCCTGTAAGCTACATCCCTTTTCCTTTGCAAATTCAATATAGTCTATTATCTCTCTAGTGATTCTCTCACCTGGAGTAAGAATAGGTATTCCTGGTGGATAACACATAACAAGCTCTGCGCAGATTTTGCCGTCAGTCTGCTCAAGAGGGAGCTGTACTTTATCTGCGTAAAATGCCTGCTGAGGAGTCATCACATTCTCCGGTTGAATAAATTCTCCGCAATATAAATTGCTAGAATCCTTTTCGTAGAGACGCTTGATATCCTCAAGTGCTCCTACAAGTCGCTCAATATCCTGAATTCTATCTCCTATTGAAATGTAAGCTAAAATATTTCCAATGTCGCCAAACTCTATTTGAATGTCATATTCATCTCTAAGTAAATCGTAGACCTCGATACCAGTAAGACCAATTCCCTGAGTGTATATTGAAAGTTTTGTTACATCAAAATCGTAAACGCTATCTCCGTCAATCAGCTCCTTACCATATGCATAGAAGCCCCCGATTTCATTTATCTCATTTCTGGCGTACTCCGCCATATGAGCCACTCTTTCAAAAGACTCCTGCCCTCTAAGAGCAAGATTTCTTCTAGACAAATCAAGGCTTGATAGAAGCAAATAAGATGCACTAGTTGTCTGTGTTAAATTAATAATCTGACGAACATATTCTGCATCCATGTCTGGACCGCAAAGCAAAATGGAACTCTGTGTCAAAGAACCGCCGGACTTGTGCATGGAAACTGCCGCCATATCAGCCCCTGCCGCCATACCAGAAATTGGAAGCTTGTCACTAAAATAAAGATGTGTTCCATGAGCCTCATCTACAAGCACCTTCATACCTCGCTCATGTGCAAGCTTTACAATCTCAGTAAGGTTAGAACAGATTCCATAATATGTAGGATTGTTAATGAATATAGCCTTAGCATCAGGATTTAAATCCATCACGCGTCTGACTTCATCCACCTCAACTCCTAGAGCAATACCTATCTCAGGATTAACTTTTACCTCAACATATACTGGAACCGCACCACAAAGCACCAAGGCATTGATTACACTCTTGTGCACGTTTCTTGGGATGAGAATCTTGTCCCCAGCCTTACATACAGAAAGAATCATTGTCTGAACTGAACTGGTGGTTCCATTTACCATAAGAAAAGCATGAGCCGCTCCAAAAGCATCTGCTGTAAGCTCCTCCGCTTCCTTAATAACAGAAATAGGGTGTCCCAAATTGTCCAGAGGTTTCATAGAATTAACATCCAGGCCAACACACTGTTTGCCTAGTAACTCTACAAGCTCTGGGTTGCCACGGCCACGCTTATGGCCAGGTACATCAAATGGGACCACCCTTCTTCTTTTAAAACGCTCCAATGCCTCGCATATTGGAGCTGCCTTTTGTTCATATTTTTTCACTAAATTGACCCCTTTTAACACTAAAAAATGCAAGTAAAAGTATACTTTGCACGGGGTTTCATGTCAATTGTTGTTCATATTTAGAATATATTATCACTTAATATATCTATCCTCCCTCATAATCTATATTAATCCAAGCTAGCTATAATCGCTTCCAGATTTGAAATCTGTGCGTTGCACTCATCTATCATATGCCTCAACTTGTTAACAGCATTTTGTATATCCTGCTGCAGGCTAACCACTTCATTCAATCTACCTGATGTGCTTTGAACCATTACCGCCTGCCTCTGTTGCATTTCATCATTAAGTTGTCCTGTCCATGCACCAGAACGTGCCGAATCATGAACACTTTCTCTTCTATTAGTGAAATCTATTTCGTTATACTTACTCCTTATACGTTCACTCCTAGATAACAAATCAGAAATATTCCTCTGATACTCGCTGATTCGTCCTCTTAATCTACCTATCTCTGCTCTTAAATCACTTTTTCTTCCCACTCTACAACTCCCTACTGCATATAATGCAATGCATCTGCTGACGCTTGGTCTGCATTTATCAATGACTGCTTCAATTTATCTAACGACTCCGGCAAAATACACCCAGAATGTGTTCTGTGTTTATTCACCAAATGATTTAACTCTTCAGAATTATCTTCTAATAATTCCATTATACTTGTGCTTTTATTCAATGTCGGCTCAGATACCTCGGCAGCATCAAACATGCAGCCCATAGCCGAAAATGACAAGTCATTTACTATTACCTTATAAATTTCTGTGTCGATTAATACCTCGTTTATCATAATTCTCCTTTAATCAATTTCCCCTCAAATCAAATTCACTAGCAATCCCATTATAATCTCCCCATGCATACACAATATAATAATCATTTCCTTCAATATGAGATTCAAAAGATGCATTTTGATTTTCAATAACTCTAATGATTTCGTCTTTTTGTGATTCAATATAGTATTTCAAATCGTCTTCACCCTGTGAATAATAGTAATCTTGTATGTCTTCCAAAGATAAATCGCTTTTTATTAATACTGCTCCAAAGTATTGCATTCCGTTTCCATTACCACAAAGTTTTCCTGCCAACGATTTCTTTTCTATAAAGCAACTGTTATTTGGTAAAGGAATCTTTTCCAAATCATCTGCTACTTTTTTTGCTATCAAATCATTTTTTATTGGAATTGCAATTATAAGTACAAGTATCATAAGTATTATCCCTACAACACTTATCAATAATATATTCTTCCGCATTTCACGCTCCTTGATGAACCCTGGGGGACGGGGTTAGTGGTCCAATATAAATATGTCCATTTACTTGACTATGCTGCAATGCTGCATCACTATAAAGTTATGGTCTACTATATATCTTCTCTAAATCCCATTTATCATTTTCTTTTGTAAAATAAAAAATTTCCTCTTCCGGGCCTGATGTTACCACTAATTCCCCATTTTCATCGTAATATTTATAGAAAACAAACATATATCCTTTACCCGAATTTTTCCCAAGTAATAATAGTTTAGGAGCAATAAACACATCCACCGATGTAGAGTCATGACTCCCCACGACATATTGAGCTCCCCATAATGGATCATTTATGTCATCTATTTTTTCGATTCCTTTTTCTAACCTATATGCTCTATCAATACAGTTTTTAACCGAAATATAACAATATATTTCATATAAAAAAAACAAGATAAACAGAATAATTAAAAATATAACTATCTTTTTTTTCAATCTCCACACCTCTCTTCCGCCGGTATTTCATCATTTATTCGTACAATATAAACACAATTTCCATCAGAAAATGATCTAGTTAATTCCCGATTAAATCTTCTCACTGTATTTCCGGTAAAAAATATATTGCCATTTTCCACTTTAGATACCATAGTCGCATGATCGATTTCGCCATCATTGTCAAAATCGAAATATAATAAATCTCCCGGCTGCACCAAATTAACACTGTCATTAGCTACTCTTTGTATATCACTTTGTGAATCGATAACTATAACCTCGCCATTTATATATCCATTATCTGGATTACTAAAATAATCGTATTGTTTATCAGCATTTATCCAAACAGGGGTTTCATCCCAATATCGCTCCGTATCTCCGTAGAAATTAGATACCTGCACATCGATATAATCCGAATGCCAATTCTCATTTTCCTCTACTCCACCCGCATACATACACTGTGAAACAAAATTCGCACAATTAGCCGTATGACTTTTGTATTCTGGATTCCTTATCCAATTTCCTAATAAATATTCTTGCCAAGCCTTTATACCTTGATATGAACTACTCCATTCTTCAGCATATTCAATCGCTTCTTCCCTATTATAAACAACTGTATTTGTAGGACTTTTACCATTATTATCTACATATATTAGTGGATTTTGCCTGCAATACTCAAATCTATTTTGAGATTCAGGATATATTATAAATCCCTTAACTTGATCTTCTCCTATGAATCTACCATTTTTATCATCATAGAATCTCGCCTGAGCAAACTTAAGACCTGAGAATTCATCCTCCTGGTAGCCTGTGAAAGCAAATGGCTGGATGACGTTTCCCTTCTTTGTGTAAGCTGACTTTTCATTTAGCCCCGTGAGTGGATTTAGATTTCTTCCAAACTCATCGTAAGCATAAGTGGAAGTAACTGCTCCATCTGTTCCCGTTAGATATATACCAGTCCCAAGTTCATCTAGCATGTAGATATTATAAATTTTCTTCAAACTCCTCTAATTCTGCTTCCGACAAAAATCTTTTTACATATTCAATTAAATATTTGTTTGTACTTTTATGTTGATATGCATTAAGCACCAAAGTCGCAGGACTCCTATGTGCCAGACGTTTGATATTATTATTCCTTTCAACAAATATCCAATTCTCACGTCCTTCTTTTAAGTATGTATCTTCAATTTTATCAAGCATCAAACCTATTAATAGCTCAGAAAGATATATAATTGTTTTTTTTGCACCTTCCCAATCAATATCATATGAATTTTCTATTTCTGTACATATAAACTTCACCCCATCACTCAATCCCTCACTAACATGTGTTAGTTTATATTCATCATATGTTTTTTCAAAATCGCTTTTTATCTTCAAAATATCTTCTTGCTTATAATATGGTTTTTCCAGCCATTCATCCATTTTTGAATAGCCTTCTTTAAGCATGAAATCATTTATCTCATGTATAACTTGTCTAAACGATTCTTCGTCATCATAATGGTATGTTAATTTCTTACCTTCAAACAATATATATACATCACCCTTATGTATTAAATCTTCCGTTATATGTATTGATTGAGACATTTCGTCTATTCTTCGATTCAAAATCCCAAGTGGCTTTGTTGCAATAAGCCTTGGATGACTTATTATAGTAAAACCTCTTTTTTTTGCTTCTTCCCCCATTATTTCTTCTATTATTTTTTTATATTTTATTGACATAAGATATACTCCTTTACCTAAAATGCATTTTGTAATGTTTGTATTGAATTGAAAAACATAGGTACCGCAACCGAATCATCTAATGTTCCAGCTCCTCCCGTAAACACATCATCTGCAAACAATAGCAATGATCCTGCTATACCCAATACTGCTAATCCTGTTTCCACGAAATCTGGAGATTGCTGAGTTGTATTATCACAATCTGCTTCAACTGATGTAGGACAACCACAACTAATCCACTGAATAAAATAATATGTTTTCAAAAACTCTATCATTGTTTGATTAAGTGTATTTACGAGTCTTGGCAACATTTTTCCTGTCACCGCCTTTACTTCTTCAGGTGTTGGTTCGTATAAAACGCAATCATCAGGTATTGATTTCTGATAATTATATATTATTAATCCGTCTCCATAAGTTCTATACACTATATATTCTCCAGGATTAAGAACTGAAGGAATTACTACTCCATTAAATGATTCATCATATGTTACACCTATATCTGCCATATCAACACCTAATCGTTCTTTATTCTTAGGGTAATTATCAACAGCACCAACATATCCAATAAGTTGCTCAACACCTACCGCATGATTCGGTGCCCCTTGAGCATAACTTCCTGGCTTTATTTCGTAAATTTCAGCTATCCTGTCTTCTATAACTATTATGTCAGCATATCCATACATACCACTTCCATGAAATGAGCCGCCTTCTATCGGAACTTCTATTGCACAATTTAATCCTGTATAGTTTATTGCATATGTCTCCATAAGCAAATGTGCTTCTGCGCCTTCCAATACCGTATATCTACCTGATAAATCTACTCTATCAATAGGTCTGTTAAAACAGTATTCAAAAAGGTTATTTGTCTCAGATATTTCAATCCCTATGAATCTCTCTTTATCCCTAGAAACAAACCTGCCCACCTCAGCATCATAGTATCTTGCCTGAGCAAAATAACTACCCGTCATTCCATCATGCTGGTATCCTGTGAATGCTAGAGGCTGGATTATATTTCCATTTTTAGTATAAGCGTTTCCTTCATGCTTTCCACTTCCTGGATTAACAGTTCTACCGAACTCGTCGTATGCGTATGTACCTACAGCTGCTCCATCTGTACCTGTTAGATACATACCAGTTCCAAGTTCATCTAGCATGTAGAAATAGTCTTCCCCTGATTTAGACATTGAGACTACATTACTATCATATATGTAGGATTCTGTCATACCATTTACAGAGCGCTCTAGCATGTTGTGGTAGTCTTTTGTTAAATCAAGCAGGAACTCTATCTGCTCATCAGGCTTGCTTACAGCCACACGCTTACCCATGCCGTTGTAGCTATATGTAGCCTCAACTGTTGCGCCAACCTCAACCTTTGAAAGCATATTTGTGGCATCAAATGAAAACCTCTTTTCTAATACTCCATTCTCAAATTCAGCTATCTTATTTCCTCTTCTATCATATTCATAGGAGATAGTCTTTGAGCTATTTACTGTTTCAAGAAGTCTATCTAGATTATCATAGCTATATGTTGTTACTTCATCATTATCTATAAATCTGCTTCGATTTCCAAATGCATCGTATTCGTATTTACGGATAAGCTCACCATCAAGACTTACTTCTGTCAGCCTATTTTCTAAATCATATCCATAAATATATTCGCCAGAAACATTCTCTAAATCTCTTCTGAATCGATTTACTGTGGTTCGATTACCCCTAGTATCATATCCATAAGTATATCTATCCATTAGCCCCTTTGAATCATACATTTCAAGAGACTTAAGCATACCGCCTGTAAAGTAATCAAACTTTTGCGCATTTCCATTTGGAAGAGTCTTTTCAATCAATCTACCATACGCATCATAATCATAGCTTGTCTTTTCATTTCCGT